>JAAUXT010103872.1_pt1 | contig 15436 bp, 16 predicted proteins | sample 7278171 | NCBI WGS metagenome assembly JAAUXT01 (sample SAMN14350112, study PRJNA611818) | marine sediment metagenome | isolation source: surface marine sediment (1.8m) | place: French Polynesia: Moorea | collected 2018-08 | reverse complement strand
TCACCGTTGCATAACACACGCCGCTCCCTGAGGACGGCGTGTGTAAAAATTGGGGTGTGGACGAAGTTTGTCACGTTCAGCACTTGGTCATCCTGGATTTGCACTCAAGGTGCTTGTGTGATTAACAGCACTCAAACTCGGCTAATTCGAACAGTCTTCAAGCAGTTCTTGAATGAACCAAAACAAGAATCGGCAGAGTTTGTTCCCATGTATTTCTAATTGATGGGATCAGTTCACGGGAACATTGCTGCTCCTCATCCGCCGTTGGTGGTGGAGTGGACCGAACTTCAAATAAAAGTATGGAGGAAACCATTTGCGCTCACTGCCGTGTGGCCGGCAATGATACCCTGGTCTTTGGGTCCTGTTTGGTGTCCGGAACAAACACGATGCGTCTCCACTGCCAGATGTTCTTGTTTCAACAGTCAAAAATTATCAAATTTTTTGGAAAATATGGAGGTTTTGGTCCAGAAATATGTGGATATGTTGTGGTTTCTTGGTCCCCAACGACACGAACGTTTTCCAAACCTTGTGGATTTGTCAATTTGCAGGTCACAAAATGCCCGCGGAAGGCAGCTCTGGTCGTGGGAGGGGTGAAGCCAACGAACAACTGCGTGTCCGAACAGTGGGTGCTTGGTGAGTCAGAAAGGAAAACATAATGTCAAGAAATTCGGAGAGAGTTCCGCAAAGTTTGCTACGTCATTTATCGTGTTGATTTTCCTTCGTTCAGATTCGATCAGCGCACATCGTTGTCTGCCGTATGATTCCTACAAGTTGGACGGAACCGGAAAGTTGATCAGGTCTCCCAGTCCTGACTACTGATGAGGCACTGTCACCATCACTTTTCCACTTTTGTTGTGGGGTAAAAAATTTCAGAGACTTGTTGCTGGAAGCCTGTGATGAAAATACCTGATTTTCAGCTCGCAATGTAAATGCTGGGAATAGTGAAAGGTCACATCAGTGTGTGCCAACTACTTGCGTGATAATATGCCTAATTTATTAATCTCTGTACAGTTTAATTGAATTGTAACTTCTTGTTTTGGCGTACTTCGTACATCCTTGAGTAAATTTTTGGGTGGGGAGATTTTGCCATCGTGGATATTGCGCGCCCCCTATTGAGAATGGTTTTCCAAAATGTCTGAAGATGTATTATTTGGCAGGCCCCCTGTAACAAAAAAGGACAGTTCAGTTTGGAAAAAAAAGGAGATGATATTGACCAGTGTCGTGTGCAAAACCGTATTCATCGTCAAACTTTCCTTGTTCACAAGACGCCCCCGCCCCTGCTACGGAGAAAATTCCGTGCCCTTGCAGCTTCTCGAAGTGCGCTTGTCTACACGCGTAAGTTTTCTTGAAACTTGCCGATTACCTGCAGTTCCCTCGAACAAATTACGCCCGCACTCTGCACTATTTCATCAGTATTCCAAACGCTTCTTTGTGCCAGTGATGTCACGTGACTGCGTGTGTTTGCCAGACCAATCAATGAATTTGGGCGTTTGTGCACGCGCCTCCTGTTTTGCATCAAATGGGGGTTCTGTCCAGATTCCGGACGCCATGTCATGATTGTTGTTCACGCGACCACACATGTTTACTTGTCGACACTTATGAAGGTCACAAACGCCCCATGATTGCTGCTGCATATTGCATTTTGCTCACTCCGGGATGACTGAATTAGTTCGTTGGCGCACCCTACTTCAGTGCTTTGTTACACTTGCAGGTTGTGTTGTGCAAGATGACGACCGCTCAGGCAAAACACTTGTCTGCACTGGGTGGTGGTCTTGTTCTGATATCAACAATTGTGATCAGATCACCGTGCGTCAACCAACGCAATTGTTTGAAGTCTTGTCCGACTTCGTGTTCCAACTGTGATTTTCTGAAGCCAAGTCAGACGCAGATGTGGTGCTGGGAAGAAAATGTAATTGTGAAAGCGCGATCGAAGACTGAATGTCAGATTCGATCGTCACATGGATCTAACGTGTCCACCCATGTAAACGTCGCAAGAGGCACCACAACGTTTGCCTTTGTTTTGTGAAATGAAGTCATTGAGACATCGCGCGAGACAACACCTTTTGACACTCACGTTTCAGGGCAAAAGAGGCGCATCTTTGCGCGGGTGGATGCGGCAGGCTTCTTCTTCAATTAATCACGAAGTCAATAACTTGAACTGGCACCACACTTCCGAGGGACGTCATTATTTTGTCGAAATGAAGTTTTCCAGTGAAGAATTTTACATTTTTATTGTACGACGAATAGAATCTACACTTTTTGGAAGGGCCCGCAAATAAATGAGATTCGAACAAAATACAATGTCCTGTTTTGCGTTTCTTGAACACAAGCGACACAGAGCAGAGATCAACCTCTGGAAGAGCACTCTCGTTGGGATCCACACAGCTCGTCAAAGTACACTGCATGTTCAAACGAACTGCAACTGCGAACAAAAGGCGTCGCGATGGCACGGCCCAACTGACCGCCCGGCAGCCGAGTCGTCACGTCGTCTTCAGGGCTCCACGAATGTTGAAACGCTGAAACAAGGACGACTTCAGCTGAGCTGAAGAGACTGATTTGCGCAGGTTGAACGCAAACAGCTTGTTTAGCGGTTGTCGAAACGAGGTGTGTGACAACTCACCCAGGTCTTCTCGCTTTTGGTGTCCGAATGCATGTCAAGAGCAGGTTCGAAGTTTCTCTCGAAGTCTGGAATCCAAAAGTACATGACGTACAACCGAATATCAAGGGCATCACGTCAGACCTGCAGCGACCATCGTAGCAAACCGTACCTGAACCCTGAGAGACGCTGCGTTTCTTTCTCTCGAGCGAGTTGAGAACTTGTAGACACTCAATGTAAGTTGCTCTGCAGGTGTGGTCACCACAAGGCACTGGGAAGGCAGAATTCTGCAGAAAGATAAACAATCAGGAGTGCGTCAACCAAAGTACTGTGCGCTGGACACAACAGACGATGTGCTTGGTGAACGGCAGAGCATTCAAGAGAGGAAATGCTCACCTTACACGGCCCTTTGTAGTCGCTGCCGACGCACCGACCAACCAGGTGGAAGCCGTACATGATGCTGACGCTGCGCTTGCATCTCCCAAAATCAGCAACTGTTCTCTCATAGTTCATTAGCATAAACATGACCTGTGAAAAAGGAGCAAATAACAGGAAGAAAAATATGAGAAGTACTCGTGCTGCGGTCGGTTTTGTTCCGTGCAATGGGTGTACCTGAAAGGCAGCAGTTGCCATGGAAGTGAGGGTGTGATCTTTGCTGTCGTGGTCTATGTACTCCAATCTGCCACTGCGAAAACCTGAAGGCAAGGGGGCTTTGTGACAACAAGAGCGACACAATTGCAACTTGTGTTGCAAACTTGTAAGTGTCAGAGGTACATCATGCACCTTCTGCTTGACCAAATTCTCTCCGAAGGGGCACAGGGTACACACGCAAATCGCCCCGCAGACATCCACACTGTACAAATAGGCGGCCCTTGGAACTGGGCCCTCAACAATTTACGGCAGGCCTCTGTGTTATTTACAAGTACGCATGACACTCGAAAAGAACAAATTTCAGGTGGCAGGCAGGGAGAACAAATAAATGTCAACAATGATCTCACCTATGTTCCAAGGAGCCATGTCTTCGTACAACGGCAAGTGAAGAAACTGGTCATACAATGTGTTACGCATGTCATCGACGATGCCCATTCTCAACAGAGCGATCAGGCTGATGGTGTTGACGGACCCATATGGAATCGTGTATCCGTCTTCCTGACGCACCAGCTTCACGGAGTAATGGCTTTTGTTGTTTGACTCGCAGCGAAGTTCGTACTTCCTTTGATGATGATCCAACTCGTAATCAAAATGGTGATCAACCTCAAAAAGACAGCAATCTCTTACAGGAACGCCGTTCGTTCGCGTTGGAAACGAATCGTGAACAACAGTTATGTTCACTTGCATTTCGCGCGCATTGCTACCTGGACAGTCAAGTTTTTAACATCAACTCTGACAAGTTTCCATGGCAGGTGGGACCCATCAAAAGCAGCGGCGGGAGTGATGACTTCAGCACTCACTTCAACATTTCCACCTGCTCGCGCCAACTGTCAAAATCAAAAGATAACATTGATGCAACAACAGAAAAACACAAAGAACAGAAAATGTGGAGCTTGATCCCAAATTCCATGTACCTCTTTTATAAACTGGATTTCAACACCATCAAACTCGGGCAGCGGATGTTTCGATTTTCTGTGGATCTGAAGAGCAAGAAGGCTACGCTTTGACAGCGCCCGGTTCCACACAGTTGGCGTGGTGCCACTACTGATCACCCTGGGAGAGAGTACAGGCCCTACCCACCAAACCTGGCCGTGGGAGTCTGGCACTGGTGCCCAAGCTGGACCTCTGCAGACAGTAGAGGCCCTATCTTGGGCACCAGTGCCCAGGGTCTGGCAGTTGCTCAGGGTAGGACCAAACCTATCTGCAGGGAGAGGGGGGTCTGGCATGGGCAATGCTGCCAGCGCCCCCTGCAGACAGGTCCTACCCTGGGCAGTTTAGTGAGTTCTAGTGCTCCGAGTGGGACCTGTGCTGTCTGCGGGGTCCAGGACGGGAACTGGTGCTCGGGGTACGGCAGTTCTGGCCAGGGTAGGACCTCGGTAGCCTCGCTCTCTCTGATCGATTTTCTCACGAAACAACAGAGACTAAAGCAACAAGAGTGCACACGTGCACTGACCGGATGACTTCGGGTACTTACAGATGGGCTTTCTTCACCAAAAAGGGTTGTCAAAACAAAGGACAAAATCTGTGTGAGAAAAAAAAAAGAATCTGTTGATTTGCAGGAAGTCTGCAGACAAATAAAATACCCCCACAATTGTTAGAAATGTGTGACACCGACCTCTGCAGACGGAACTTTGAGGAAGGTCGTGACGCCTGACGCCAGCAGCTGCCCAAACATGAGCTGCAGCGTGGGAAGCGTCTCTGATCCCGACGCTGTTCGCAGCACATCCAGCAAATCTGTAACCGACGCAGCGGGGGTCTGTTTCAAGGCAATTGAAAATGAGAAAAATCGGAAAGGAGAGGAAGAATGCAACAATCGCACGTGCCTATATACTGGTAGCGAAAAAAATCCGGGCAACTCATCAACTTTGAGGTGAAGGAAGAATCAAGCTTGACGCTGCCCACGGCTATGTTGGTCCTGTTGGCTGACTTTGCTTCAAGATGCAATTTTTCAGCCAAGTCCAAGTTTTCATTCACCAGATGAAGAAATGTACTGTATGGATGCAATACGCTTAGTTTCAAGATGGTGTTGAAGGCCTTGATGTTGTAAGATACAAATGAAAACGAGGTGCCCTTCAGTTCTTTCAACAGCAAATCCAACATGACCTGTACAAACGAAGCAAACGACACATCAGGAACAGTTTACGCTGTTGTGTCGCGAGGCCTGTTTGAAACTTGGTCACTCACTTCGAAGGCGTCACAAGAAATCACTCAGAAGGTGCCTTCGAGTGCGACTTGCAGTGCACGTACAAAGCCATGTGAAGCGATTCTTGATACCAATCTCCACACTGTGGCGCGCAAGCTCTTCTTTTCTTTCGCAATGAGTCGGGGCCCAGAAATCCAGGTGCGGTGGGACTTGTTGGAATAGTTTTCACAAGAATGTGGTGGTTCATGCGGTACTTTACCTGGGCTTCCCAATGACTTCTAGAACTTTGCACACTGCGCCTGAAAGTTCCGTTCACGAGATACACTGAACGGGAACACATGTCCGGAAGCAACGATTGATTTAACAGTGCAGGAAACAGCTTCACACTGCAAAAAAACAAACCAACAAAGGCACCAAGCATAAATTTGAAAGAACCACCAAGTGGACAAATCTTGAGTTCTTCAACTGTGATGTGCTCACATTTCATGCCTTTGCGTTCGAAGTCCGACAGTCATTAAAAGGTGCAGATTGAAGTATTTGGTGGCTGCTGTCAGGTTACGTGTTTTGCCTTTTGATACGACGGACACGTCAGAATTTGATTTGATTGACATAAGTCCCCTCGTCCCATCACAGTCGATCTGCACCTTCAAGTTGAAGATAATTACATGAATGTGTTTAGCAACTGAAAATCATGTGGCTCAATATCCTTTACCTCTGGTGAAAAACAAACTTCACGACATACTGGTCTTTGAGCTGATCGCAGCTGAACTTTCAGAAGTCGAATGGGCGTCGCTGAGGAACCGTCACTTCTGGTTAAAACCTCCAAACTCGCGTCCGCTTTCACCAACCGAAGTGCTTCGCTGACCATTCCCTATACAGGCAGTCAATATGGGACAATCCAAGTTTTCGAAACGTCAAGCAAGACGGAAACAACATCAGGGACCTTGAATTCCGGAGCACAGGCAAAACATCGGACCTACCTTGAAGACAAGACGATCGTGAGCGTGAGATTTGTTAGTTTGGGAGCTTTTCAACAGCATGTGTGCTGCTATGAGCTGAGCAGGGGACGGAATCTCCAGCCAAGTGACTTGTGCCAGCGTCAGCAGCCTGCCTAGTTCCAAATACCACGCAGTGCCGAGTCTCAGCAATTTGGCGAAGAAGTCGATGCCAATGAGCTGTAGATTTGAGAACCATGACATAACAACCTTGAAATGAAAACTCAAACATTGGGTTGATACGAAAGATTACTTTTTTCGGCCGCAATGTGCGTCAAGCGTCAGTGTTTCTTCACCTGGAATTTGGTTGCATGCGTCGATTTGAACAATTGATCAACAGTACTTGTTTCCATTTCGGCCTCCAGCTGTATATTTTTCAAACCAAGACTTCCTGCCACTTTTCTGCAATAAAGGAACCACCCATGAGCAGATGAAATCAAACATGCCGCCGTCACTTGGCACCAGGAATTTGCAAATAACTTCGTGATGTCTTGAAATCAACAGCACGAACCTCAAACGAGACGCTCCATTGCTGATTCGTGGAATCAATAAATTTATCACGTTAGAAAGCGGGAACGTTCTTGCAACCTTTAGCCCAACTAAACCAGTGCGATAGCCACCTGTGCAAAGCCACCAAGCTCATCAGTGTTAGTAGAAACCACACCACTCCGTGCCCAAATCACCTCAAACAGCGTTTGTTAGCGCAGCAAGATTGCAAAGAAGCGCACTCTTTCTTTGGCGAGAGGAAGTGCAAGCAAGTGAAGTAGTCAGCTGCACACACAAGAAATTATTCTGAATTGCTTACCGAAGGTCAACAACGAAAACGGACCGCCAGAATCAAGTAAAATTTGTTTGATATCTGTGTGGATAACTTTCCAGTGTTCATCGTAGATTTTTTCATCACGAGTCAGGCCAGTCGGAAAGAGATGGCCACCTATCCAAAAGATGAAAGTCTTGTTTTTGCAACATTGTGGAAATCACGACCTTCCTGGCAAAACACGTTTGACAACACGGAAAATTTGTTGACAGAAAGTCTACCTCGCGTGTTCAGTTTCTTTGCCATCTTGGCGACATTTCCGTCAGATAGACGGGTTTCCGTTGTTTTCGTCCTGGAACTTCTCTCTGTCTTTCCCATGCGTGGCGCCTGTTTGTACACGTCTGCACCAAAAGGTATATTTTTCAGCACACAAGAAGCAAACAACCGTGTTTCAAGATGTGGCTACTTGCTGCACCGGTAGCAAAATGTGCTCACCAAACCCTTGCTTTGCTCTCAGGTCGTCTAGAAACTTTGACAGCTGGTCTTTCTGCACACCTTTGACCACAAGATTCTCCTTGTGCTGTTCTCCAAGTAACCTTCGCTGCAAAACAAAATGAAAAATGTGATAATGTCAAAGAGAAACCGTATTCTGCAGATTTAATGAACGTAAAGCAGGACTCTACCTGGTTTGCTCTTTCTTTAGGTGTTTGCACAACAAAGTTGACATTCGGCCCGTCCACCCGATTGTTCTTTTCGTCATCTTTGAAGATGCCATCCAGGTCTGCCAAGTCTGCAATTTCCAATGTGTTTTCCTCCTCTGCACGCCCAAAGTGAACTTTCTCCTCATTTGCTGTCTTGATGGGTGACTTTCGTCTCGTGTTGGGCTTGAACATCAACCTATCCACGATTTCACCCTTTTGCAGATCAATTGTTGACGTTTTCCGACCATCAGACGTCACGTCCATGTTGTTTTCACCTCCGCGAAGACGACTTTCTTGTTGGTCTTTCAGGTTGAGAAATCGCATGGCTCGTTTCAAGTCGTTTTCATCTTCACTGAGCTCAACGTTATTGCTCATTATGTGCGTCTCGCGGTGGTCAACGTCTCCTTGCTGCGTTTCCCTGTTCCACACCTCATCCAGTTTGCTCAGTTCTTTGCCTTCGGACTGCATACTGTTCTTCTGAAAGAGTAATCATGGAAGATGTCGTGCAATTCACAAACGTGGGAATCCTACGCTGCGCTTGTGTGTTTTGTTTGTCTTGTTTCACCAAAGGGGCTATGTTTTGGACACTGAGAGAAGTGATGCTACGTTCTTCCTTGTGTTTTACTTTATCCACTTGTTTTCTTGGAAGCCTCACTTGTAGACTGACCAGAAATTAACAAGCAAGCAAAGCTTGTGAAGCCCCCCGTTCTGTGTCGCACGGTCTATTGCGGGTGGGATGACACTGTTGCTTGCTACGACAGCACTCATGACAGCATAAGATCAGACCACGGGTAGGTTCTGTTGTCTTTTTAGGGGAGAGGGGGCAGACGAAACCACCAGGCCACACCCAAGGTGGGACATGGCCTCATGGTATCTCCTACTGCCTGATGCTATCATGGATGGGTCATGATAGCACCAGGCTAGGCCCCAGGTAGGACCTGGCCTGGTGCTACCATCCAACCCAGGCAGGGTTAGATTGAGGGGGTCAGATCATAGCACCAGCCCACACCCGTTGGGCTTGGCCTATCATTCTAACCCCCCCCCCACACACACACACACACACACATTCTCGACTGGGCAAAGCCCGTAGATCGCTGAAAGCCGCGGGCTGAAAACGAAACCGATGTTGGCCCAGGCAGCTCAGAAAGACAAGTCCAGGGTCAAAGAGGTGACCGTCCGTTTCCCTGAAGGTTTGTCCAGAAATCCCTTCTGTTTGTGTTTACTTACTTGTCCTTCCTGATCCACTCGATCCCAATGTGTCCCCATGGATCTGATCTGCTGCTGCTCGAGGTTCGGCGCTGGAGGAACCGACCCCTCTACGCGCTGCCACTGCTGAGCAACTCCATCCACCTGCGAATTCGCCTTCGATATGACTTGAGGCTTTGGGACCTGCATAAAATAGGGTAAGAAACTGTTCGGTGAAGAAACTCGTTCTTCGGGCAAAATGCACTGCAATAACTGCTGATTTTTGCCAGGCACTTGTCAAGACACGTTTGCAGGTTCTTTCACTTGTACCCTTGGCCGTACTCGTGGTTAGTGACTTGCTCTTTGCGCTCGGCGTCATGAGTGAGAAAGCGTTGACAGCAGAGGTTGATCTACCTGACGGATTTTGTCAACACTTCGCTGCTGGTTGGTGCGACGACTGTTGACGACTTGGCGAGAAACGTTCTCAACGTGTACATCCTGAACAATACAACAGCTTGAACTGATTCTGGGTTGTTTGTTTGTTTGTTTATTGTTGTTTTGTGTTTGTTTGTTTGTTGTTTTTTTTTTTGAAGTTTTAGCGCGAAGGTCAGTGCTCACAGAAATACGAGAACGGACAAATCGAATTGCATGAGCTGATTACTTCGATGCGAGAGTTCAAGACTAAATGATTGTCACTTTGACTTGATACGCCCTCATATCAAGGAACTGGCAAAACCTGGCGAGCCTCCTTGAGATCGAATGCGATCCTGATCTGCCCCTGGACGCTCTCATTCTCTTCGGCGCGTGCATAAAGTGGAGCCACAGTTCCCTGAACCAACATGAGATCAAATATCAAAACCCGCGGCACCTAGCAGTTGTGCTAGGAACACTCAGGCAATGACTGGCTTTTTATACCAAAGCAAATTCAACAGTTCAATTTGTTTTGATTTGCTTGGGGGCGGTGGCGGTGGCAAGCAACTGGTCATTTTATTCCTTTGGTAAAAGCAACAATTTGGTTTGTTGTACCTCCTACAAACCAAATTTCCTGCAGGCCAATGGGAAATTCAACAGTTGAGTTCTTTTTGATTCGCAAAGGAGCGAGGTGTAAAACAAGCTGTTCATTTTCTCCACAAGCAAATCCAACGGTTTGGTTTCTTTGCCCCCCTTGGCTTGCAAAAAAAGACCTGTCTGCACACACACTGGGCAAAGCAAACCAACTGTCGTGATTGCACTGTACCCGCGGATCGACGGGATGTCGCGGCTGTAAAAAAATACACAACGGACTCGTACAGAACGTTGTGGCAGTGAGGAAAACAAGAAAGACAACAACAAGAGCTGAGTGTTGTTACCTTGAGTCGAATGTACTTGACGTTACTCCCTTCTACACACAGCGAACGAAGGCTCATGTTCGAGTAATATGGCAACTGCAAAGCGCTGACAAAAAGCTTTTCTCTCGTTCTCTGTTCGACGTCTGAAATCAAGAACACTTTGCAAAGACGACACGAGCCAAGCCGGTGTAATGAAATGGCCAGACACCCCAAACGAGGAGGCACGGGTGTTTTGGCCATTTCAGTTGACTTGAAATAGCCAGGCACAGGGTGAACACTCCCCGAGTGGCAGTGCCAACTGATATCAATGTGTGTGTTGAAATGAGCAGGCGCCGTGTCCCTTATTTGGGGTGTATTCCCATTTCGTTCCACCGGCAACACGGCCCTCAGGCTCAGGAAGAGAGAAATTTCCTCTCTGCCGTAAAGCAGCAAATGCCAGCAAATTGCTGTCTCCGGCAAGGAGAAACGCAGAGACAGTGTTCGTCTGAAAAGCTCATTTTCCGAAAGAAAACACACACATACGTACGTACACACACGTAGATCTACCTGAATGGTAAACAAGAGACAAGGGCAAACAGCTGTGGCTACTTGGAACACCGAAGCTGGTTCCGTCGGAAAGGCTGATGATTGCGTCTTCCCGATGGCCAGTAAATTTCATTCGACACTGAAAACAAGAAGCAAAACGTGTCACACAGGATACATCGCCAAGAGTGCAACCGGTTGTCGTCACTCCCGTTGTTCATTGAGAATTCATCAGTTGCAATCATCTTTGATAACCACTGAGTTTCTGTCAGATGTGGTCACTGCAATGTGGTCAACAGGGGTGACAGCTACCAGCTGAATTTTTTCGGTAGCTTTCAATCCTGAACAGCTGCCCACTGGTCACCCTGTGTGATGGCCACCAAGAATTTGATCAGTGGAAGACGCAACTCTTGGTGGGCATCACCCTCCACCACCCCAAGTGGTCATCGGGAGTAATCGCCACTGCCTCAGTTATTGCCAGTGCACAACACTGGCTCACTCCTTCATACCCATCTGTGTAACAGGAACATTTCTTTGACAGAAACTCTCAACTGTTCACTGAAAAGTGCTGATCTGCTGCTCACACTCATCACCTGCGTCGCTTCCACATTCAACTCTTGGCACAGCGAAGTCGGCAACTCTCGAATTCCAGACACAATCAGAACTCTGTAAGCGACCGGAAGACTTGAAATGTTCCACGGAGACGAAAAATGTTCCTCAGGAGAAGGTCCAAGTGCCTCGATCCTGCACCCAAGATTCCCGATTGCGCAGGCTCTCTCAAACAAAGACGTCACGTCTGGCCAGTTCGTGTCAAAGAATTTCAGCTGAAGAGAGAACAACTCGCAACAATAAAATGCCTGTTTTTTGTTGTCTATTTTTCTCAAAAGACTTTTGCACCGAACAGATTCAGTCAGAACCTCAAATGTTTGCTTACGGTGTTCACGTGTGCGTCGACGAGTTTCACTATTACTGTCTCCCGACTGAGAACAAATACTTTCGCCAGAAGTTCTTCAAACTCGTGCGGCAAAAGCTCCTCCGCCATAGAAGCCAAATCACTCAATATGATGTGTCTCATAAATGCCTGTGTGGGTACAAAGCGAACAAGATTCGTATTTTGCACAGACACAAGCAAACATACACGCAAACTTGCACGCACCAGAAGTCAAATGCGTAGATTTTGACCACACCAACCTGATGGTCTGCAGTCAATGCTTCAACGAATTCTGTTGTCTTCGATCGTGCCACCCTTCCAATGTACAAGTTTGTGTTGAGGTAATCAAAACTGTTGCACAAGTGCTCCGTGATACCACCTTGAAAAACGGAGAAAAGGAGAGCGATGTGAACAAGTAGAACCTGAAACGGAACGCCGGTCAAATTTCCAAACGTGAAGAGTTGTGCGTACGTGTGTTTGTTTGTGTGAATGTGTATGTGTGTGTGCGTGCGTGTGTGTGTGCGTGTGTGTCTGTGAGCCTGTGTGTCTGCGTGTCTGTCTGTCCATGGGTAGTGAGATTTCTGACTTGCCGTTGGTCAAAACGAGAAAAGATGTAAAATTGCTGCGATCAGGCATCTGTAGCGACAGCCACCCGGCTCCTATTTCCATCATTGTGTCTGTCAAACGTGTCTCGTTCAGGTTCTCAAAGACTCCCTTCCAAATTTTCTTCTTCGAATCTGAAAACGTTTCTTTGCCACCTACAAGAAGGATGTTACTTCAGTCAGGTTTTCTACACAAAATCCTACAGACGATCTCTGCGACAGAAATGTCCAATTCTAACGAGCAACGTCTCATCCAATCTTGGAATCTGTCGCTTATGCATGTTCGGTCGCTGTACATTCTGTTTCCTCGAATCACTGCGAGCTCCACGGAGGTACGTATTTTTCGTTTGTTGATCGCAATCGCAGCAAGCCCACTGGTGCGTGCCCAGTGACGAGTCATCCCACAAACCTTGGACAAGCGAGTCTGTGCACATCACCCACCGTACCTCTGCAAGGAATTCCAGTGTTCATGATGTTCCACAGCACCTCAGACATTGGCGGATAATTTTTGGGTTGACACCAATTCTGGAAATGAACCATGCAAGTACCGTAAATCCCCAGGCAGGCTGAGGTTTCATAACAAATGGGGATGTTTCATCAAACTCTTGGAATATTTTTCGGAAAGCGGGGTTCTTTTAGCACGGCTCTCGCCCAAGTCAACATATTGCTTTCTCTGGGGGTCCACCCAGCGGGTCAGGTCAGGGGGGGGGGGGGACTTCGATCTCAGCTGGCGACCAAAACCAGGAGGGGTCCAAAATCTACTCGTATTTGTGCGAAGTAGAATGGGGCCAAAATTTACTCCTACGAGAGTTGACTTCCATCTTCTTTTTTGCAAGAAAAAATGTGAAAAATTCGGCGCAAGATTCGGGATGGGGTAAATTATCTCTTTGGTGTGCAGAGGTAAGCCTGGTGTGGACGTAAATTTATTCCCCGTAAATCTCTTCCCCCCGGAATATTCTTACTGAAATCGGTCAGTAAAACTATTCCCCCGGGAAAACTTTTACTGGCCATTTCAGGCCAGTAAATCTTTTCCCCCCCAGGAAAAGGACCACTTTCGTACAAAAATCAGTGGCCAAATCTGTGGGTAAATGCATTCACACCTGTAGGTTGTCTCAACTTCACAGACATTGGTCCTGACTTTTTTTCTGTTCTGTTGGAACAGAAAAGTGAAGTGAAAAGTGAAGCTGAGACCCAGGGGGGGGGGAAGACTTTTACTGATTAAAGGGGGGAAAGAATTTCCTGGCCCAAATCTGTATGAAATGGAAGTGAGGAATGTACAAAATGGCCCGTACGATGGGGGGAAGAGATTTCCTGGGGGGAATATATTTACTAGGAAATCCTTTCCAGGGGGAAGACTTTTACTGTCATACGAGCTGCAAATCTCTTCCGGGGGGAAAGGATTTACTGGGGGAATATCCTTACTCATACACCGGACGTAGAATGGGATGCAAAATGGGACCGGAGGAGGCCCCAACGTGCTGCATCTGAACCTCTTGACAGTGCACACAACCAGTTATGGCTCGTTTCTGTTTGAGTATCTTTTCACACTTATTGCAACAACATGGACAAATTTTCGTTCAACAATCACCGCCTCGATGGCCTCTCAAAACTGCATCAACTGTGATACCAAGGACAATGCCTTCATTTGTTTTCATTCACGCGGACTTTATCCACTGAATTGTAAACAGATAACACACAGGGGCGGATTCTTGGCAGCAGCCACCATCTATCTCCTGATAAACTTGTACATCCAAGTGTCCCCCAATGAACATACACTGTCCCTTTTTGTCACAATTGGGTCAGGCTCCCAAAGTCCCCCTCTTACTCTTGACCAAACTCTGGATCCGAGCATGGCACAAGTGTTCAGTGTTCTTCTGTATTCACACCACTCATCCGCTGACGTGCAAAGATGAACCTGAACAGAGGTATGCCAAGTTTGTTCTTTTTTATGGTGGACAAAACTGAATTACAATGGGTTTTTTGCGCGAAAGTTCCATCAAAATTGCAAGACCTGTGTCATTTGTGTTCTTTCGGAAGATCGAAACGTCACGTCAAGTCACAACAGGTTTCAGTTCACGTGTTCACTTTGCAGGGGTGGACGTGAAGGTGACGCCGTCGAACGCTTGGACGTCATGCCGCTACATCCTGGCGTTCGTCGGAATGGGCGCGAGCACGATTCAGTACGTGCTGCGCTTCAGCTTCAGTGTCGCCGTCGTCTGCATGGTGAAGCCAGACACACCCGAGCTCGACCTCAACCTCACTCTCCAACTCAACATCACAGAACCAGGAAACGACCCGTGCGGAGTTCTCCAGAACGCCAGAAGAAGTTACTCAAACTCGGTGAGTGGAACATTTCATTTCATGCACGCACGTGCCTTGATTCAAATGTAAACGAGGCTCTGATTTCTTACTTGACAGGGACAGTTCAACTGGGACAAGCTGACACAGGGTTGGGTCCTCAGCTCTTTCTTCTATGGCTACATCATCACGCAGATACCTGGAGGGTGGCTGGCGGGGCGGTGAGTAAATTGTCCGTGAAGGATTAGGAGACAGTCTAAAAACCTGGAAAGCAATTAGGCCGTTGTGTCGATGTGCGCGCATCGCACTTGTAGGTACGGAGGAAAGCACGTGCTGGGGCTCGGGATGCTTCTCGCCATCATCTCTGCTCTGCTCACTCCGGTGGGAGCCCGACTCAGCGTCTACGTCGTGATCGTTCTCAGGGTGCTCATGGGCCTCGGAATGGTAAGCCGCATCATTCTTGCCAAGTGGAAACCACCAGCCCAATGCACACGTTTTCAAAAACACGAAACAAAACAAAAATTGGATGTTGCACACAACACATACGGCCCAAATTCGTTTTTTGTCCGAGGGCAGAAATAGCTCAAGAACCATACACATGAGGAGGGTGGTTTGACTCTGTTATATATATTTACCATGACCACCCCCTAAGTACTGCCATGGCCTTCCATAGCCACAGCAACAGCCACAGCCAATCATATCATTCCCTAGATGGAGCCACTATCCT
>JAAUXT010053091.1_pt1 | contig 15438 bp, 23 predicted proteins | sample 7278171 | NCBI WGS metagenome assembly JAAUXT01 (sample SAMN14350112, study PRJNA611818) | marine sediment metagenome | isolation source: surface marine sediment (1.8m) | place: French Polynesia: Moorea | collected 2018-08 | reverse complement strand
CGATGGCGGTTTTTTATGAAAAAAACACAACCTTTGCCAGCGGAGCGGAATCATAGATACCACGGGGTCAGAATTCCCTTCACCAAAAACCCCCCCAACCAATTATTCACATCGCTTTTTTTTTTTTTTTTTTTTTTTTGTCTCAAAAATACAATTGCCTCGGTCAATTTCTGGATCCGCGGCTGGGTTAGTGAGCAGATTGCTGAGTGCTGTCCTGTAGTGTGAAAATGCTCTGAACAACAACGAAGTACGCTGTGTAGTATTGTGGGGCCGAAATATTGTGCTGACATTGTGTTTAAATTGTTTAGTGTTAAGACTTTTTTGCCGCTTGAACTCGCAAGTGCAATTCTGTGTTGTTTGACGAAAACGTTGACACTGAAAGAAGAACTTAGCGAAGTTGCTGAGTCGATTGTTTACGTCGTAGGTGTCGCCCACTGTAACCAAGGAAGTTGGGAGAAACCAGCAAATGACAAGTGCTGCGTCAAAATCTCATACCCGGAAACCCACCATTCTGAAACACAGGTCAGCCAGGTATCAGCAATGTAGGCCAATTGTCTCCAAGGAGAGACTTGCGACTGAAGCAGCTTCTCAACCTGCAGTGTTTTCTGTTCTGGACGCTGGATCCAGCTCTTCAGTTACCTGCGCAAGTGTTCCACCACAGGATATGACCGTTACTGTTCCAACCGTCAACCCGGAGTCTCAAATCATTGGCGTTTCCATCCCGTTTTCTGGCACGAGAGTTGCCTTGCCTGCAGACAGAAACCCTGGAGGAGAACTTGTGGAAATTGTGGCGACAGAGTTGACGATGAATGACCTACCACTGGCAGACATTGCTGCATCAGTCAATCCTGTGGCGTGTGGTGAACAAAACGTGTCTCAAACGACTGCTGCTGATCGTGGGAACGGAGATCTCAGAGAACTCAACATCGCCACTCTGAGTGCGTCACAGCCAAGTCCCCAGCAAATTGAAACTCGCCGGTGTGATTCAAATGTTACAAACGTTGACAAGTTGACTCCAGACAAAATGGAACCAAGCGAAGACAAGAGGACTGATGGCAGCGTGAAGGATGAGACTGACAGCTGCCAAGATCCGGGGAGTGTTCGCAGTTTGGACGTCGAATGCCATGAATCTGAAGATGAAACCGTCATAATTCTCAAACAAAAGCCCGTTCGAAAAAGGAAGTCGAAAGTTGATCCAGAGTGTCAAATAATTGCTCCCAAACTTCACAAAGTCAAGTCGGAAGGGGAAGTTCATTTCGTACAAACAGGGACTCCGCTGAAAAGATTCTTAGAAGCTCATCCTATGATTCAAGGGATGTATTTGAATCGAGGAAAGCGCGACACAAAACGGGCGCTGGTGACTGTTGCACGACAGCAATCTGCGGTTGACACGGGCAGCTGGAAGAGAGGAGCAGGCGTGCACGAGCGCAACCGATTGGACGATGCCTTTCAACTGACGGAGGAAGGCCAGCGAAGAGCACTCTTGGTCGAGAACCGACAACGACGTGACGAATACGTAGTGAACTGGTACCTCTGGTGTCCTGGTCACAACAACTGTCGACGCCATTGCGGCGGGATTGGAAAATGTTTGTCAGGTGCTTGTCAGATATTTTCATCGTGGCTGGTTTCCTGATTTCGTTTTGTTGATTTTCGTTTGAGTTTCAGAGAGTTTTTCTTTTCTGGTTGAACAAATCGGTGTCGTTTTTTCAGGGTGCACAGGAATGAAGCACAAGCAGGATCGTCACAACTGCAGTTTTCTGCTCAATCTGAAGATATTTCTCAGCAACCTGGCTCAATGGAGAATTCACGTGTCTGGGAGACATTTACCTGAGAACTCGGCTGTGCCCTGGGAACCACCGCCGCCTGAGCGGCAAAAAATGGGCGAAGATGCCAAGGACATGATACTGAAATACTATGGGAAGGAAAGCAACTCAAACATTGCAGAACTGTTGGTGAATGAAAACCAGCTGAAAGGTTGTGGTCCAAATGCATCCAAAGCGCGGGTGTCGTGTTTTGTTTCCAGTATGAAGAGAAGACGGCGAGAAAAAAGTTACAACTGTTCCCGCAGTGCGGTGTTGTAGTCGACACAGCGATGTCCGAATAGAAAACGATGTGGGAAAGAATAAAGTTCAAACATGAAGGTGACACTGAATGATTGTCAGACAACTTGCGCATTTCTGGCCGTGTGACCGGTCCGTCACTGCTCTGCAGGCGTCAGGGCCTCCGAAGCCCCTGATGTTGGAGGAAAACAGGAAACAACAGGCTCTGGTCATGCGAGTGCTTTGTGTCGTGTGTAGGAAAGGCGTGGTCAAGACAACACACCTGGATTTTCACTTCACTTGACTTCAACATGCAGTGCGACTGAAACATGAAGACATGATTGCACAGATATTTTGTAGAATAAAGTGACACACAAGTACAACTTTGAACAGTTTTCTGCAAGTGTTTATGGATTGAGCAGACCAATGCGAATGGTGGCGTCTCCTCATCTCATGAACAACTGTGCATATCTGGAAGGGAACCTGTAAAGTTTCTAGTTTTGTGGTCTTTGAGCTGTCTGTTCCGATCGCTGTATTTTTGCTTGAGCTGGTTGATCACTGTTTCGTTGCAGGCCGGGGCGAGAGCTGCGCTCGACCACGATCACAGACACCGGCACCATCCCCACCACTCTCACGACCACCACCACAAACAGCCTCCAGCCGAGAGTGAGTTCCTACATTCCCAGAAATGGCGTGAATGAACATAGCCCGTGTTCTTCCAAGTTGGGAACATCCACAGTGCCATGCACAAGCAAAGCTGTGTTTTTGCATTGCAGGTGGTGTTGATGACAGTCGAGTTGCAAGAAGACACAGAAAGTCACCCTACCCGCTGATATCAGTCAGCGAGGCAGTGGACATCGTGCTCAAACACGCCGACGTGCAGAGCACGGATAAAGTTTACTACAAAGGTTCGCTTTGAAAAAAACAATAATTCCGTGTTTGTCGAAGCTGTGTTTCATTGTTGACTTGTGCTTTGTAAAGTTGTGTTTTGCTTGTTTGCTTTCAGATGCGTTGGGTCAAATATTAGCTGAGGACATTTTTGCCAAAGATCCACTCCCCCCTTTTCCCGCGTCCATCAAGGATGGATACGCCGTGATCGGTACATTCATTTCCATTCTACTTTTGTGACCGTTTTCAACCCCTCTTGCACTGCTCTAACAGCCGGTGTGCTTGCAGCTTCCGACGGTGATGGCCCCAGGATAGTGTTGGGCGATTCGACTGCTGGATCAGTTGTGAGTATCATGATTCCAGGTGGAGGTGCATGCATCGTATCTGTCCATGCCTCTCGTTTTTGTGCCAAGGATGCACTTTTCACTTTCTAAAGTTATTTGGGAGCCTATGCCTGTGGTTCTCAAGCCTTTTTGGTTACTGTTTCAGCCGCAGGGTGGCGTGATGCCGGGATACTGTTTCCGCATCAGCACGGGCGCGCCGCTTCCGCCCGGCGCCGACGCAGTTGTGCAGGTCGAAGACACGGAGCTCGTCAAGGAAGCGGACGAGGGGAAGACCGAGCTCGAAATCAACGTTCTCAAGGCGCCTTCCGTTGGCCAGGACATCAGGTGTGCGTCCAAGCGTGGTAACGGGAACTCGAACACTCGTGTTGTTGTTGCGGACTGTGACGTTCGTGTGACGCTCGTTTGTGGAATGGCAACACTAACCAAACATTTTGCAGCAAAACCAATTCTTTTCCTTTTGTCTTGCAGGCCGATCGGCTTTGACATTGAGAAGAATGCAAAGATTTTGGAGAAAGGGCAGAAGTTGGGTCCATCGGAGTTAGGTTTGCTGGCAACGGTCGGAGTGACCAAAGTGCCTTGCTTCAAACGCCCTACCATTGGCGTGATGAGCACAGGGAACGAGGTGCGTCGCCCCAGATGTGCCCACCATACATAGCCTGGCTTCGGTGTTCTTTGCAAAAGAATATCAATATTTGAAAACTTGTGTTGCAGTTGTTGGAACCAGATCGAGAACTAGAAGTTGGGAAAATTAGAGACAGCAACAGAATCACTCTGGTGTCCGCTGTGCAACAACAGGGATACAAAGTGTTCGACCTTGGCATCGCCAAAGATTCGTGAGACTCGTTTTTCGCCACGTTCGCACCTTGTGTTCGTTCGCGTTTGCGCAGTGTTATCAGCCGTATCTCGTGTTTCAGAACAACACCTCTGTTGAAACAACTGCAGAATGCTTTGGAGAAAGTTGACGTTGTCGTCACATCCGGAGGAGTCTCGATGGGTGAGAAGGTGAGCCTGGCACTCAAGGAAGACACTAAAATTTGGCCAACCAGTGTGTGAACATGCGAAGTTAAGTATTCGCTATTTTTGCAGGATTTAGTCAAAGATGTCTTATGCGTGGACTTGAAGGCTGAAGTGCACTTCGGTCGAGTTTTCATGAAACCGGGGTATGTCAGACGAGTAAGGGGGTGGAAAGGACGAGGGGGAGGACCCCTCCGTGACCCCCTCACCATTTTGTTCCTCCAGTTTTCAAAATTGAGATCGTCTCTCCCCACTCAACCAAATCCTGGACCCGACTCTGCGAGTATCGACAAAAGACGGTGTGAATCATTCAGTCCATACTTTCAGAAAACCGACGACATTCGCGACTGTGATGATGAACGGGAAAAAGAAGTTGTTTTTCTGTCTCCCGGGGAACCCTGTGTCGGCTGTGGTCACGTGTAACCTGTACGTGATTCCCGCGCTGAGGAAAATGTCCGGAGATCCACATCACAGACACACTGTCATGAAGGCAAAGGTACAATACCGTGCTGCACTGCGTGTGCCAAAACCGTAAAATGTTTCTGGGTGAAAGAACTTGAAGGCTTCATGTTTTGCACCATTTCCAGACACCAGTGGACATCGAGTTGGATCCGCGCCCCGAGTATTTCCGCGGCTGCTTGTCGTGGGAAGATGGAGACGCCGTTCCGTCTGTGCACGGCACGGGAAGCCAGATGAGTAGCCGCCTGCTCAGCATGAAATCCGCCAATGTGCTGCTCGTACTACCACCGAAGTCCAGCGAAAATTCCACGCTCAAGGCTGGAACTGTCCTTGACGCTCTTGCGATCGGAGAAATTTATTAGTCGCACGACCGACATGCCGCAGTGCGACAATCTGACAGTATTTGTGATGTTGTTTGTGATTTCCCTATCCACTAACTACACCACGCTCGTGCCCCCCACGTGCGTATTATTGGAAGCTTGTGACAAGTCTCAGAACAGGTTGAAAGGACTGACAAATATCAGTTTGTCCCGACAGGTCATTGTGGTCTTGGTGGTGTTCTGAGTGACTCACCGTGTCGGTGTCCTCACCAGAATGTTGTAAAGAAAAGAAAGGTCCCAACTAGATCCATTTTTGCTTGTGGCCTTCTGTGAAGATGCGCGAGTTGTGCAAGAAACGGTGCTGTTCTGCTTTGCGCGCGCACACACCATTTTGTGTTGTTTGCGGTCAAAAGTTTCATTGTGGTGAAGTTGAGCAGCATGTGGCACACTTGTTTTGCAATCTGATAAATAAAAAAAGAAATCATCATGGCGTAATGTTACACATCTTGTGTTTTATTGGTGTTCGTTCCACGAAGCCCCAGACCTGTGGATATTTCAGATTCTTCAACGTTGTAAAAAGGGACAGACATAGATCTAACACGACCGTCTCGCAACTATAAAAATTAGAAAACTTGATTCCATTTGTCTGTCTTTTTCTCATTATAAAATCGACATTTTAACAAAATAGTGGAGGGCGCTTGGGACCAAATTCCGCACACGCAGCCTACCTCCGTAATTTGTAGTTTTGTCGAATTACAACAAAATACCCAGAGTCGAGACTTGTTGACTTGGAGTTGACGTGGGTATCACACACAAAAAAAATCAGGTTTCAGCAGCATCTCGAAACTTCAAATGAATTTCGCTCGAACACTTACTTTTCGGAACACGGTTTCAAAAACAGTTCAAGGTTGAGACGCAAAAGAGGAATTTCCGCACTGAACTCACGAACAGCGAAGTGCCATCAAATTTCGGACCGAATGATCCTCACATCATCCCGTCTGGGGCGAGTAGTTTGGAGTAAACTTTTGTATCACATTTATATTCCACGGGTTGCTTCTCTCGTTGTGGGGTGAACAACGCGAGGTGACCAGACTCAACTGATTCTACAATGTCGACAGTTTGGCAGTAAATACTGTACATCTTCCTTTCCTTTTCAGGGCCTGTACATTTTGTAACTACTTCAACTATACACCTGCGGTCACTCGTCGTGAATGTTGGAGGAGTACGTAAAGCATCAACGCTTTCACAGATGCACGATGAGACGTAATGCTTTGAATACGTGAATACGGTGCAAATACTGTCGTTTGTGAGCGGGTAAAACAATGCACAGGGAAAGCAAACGGACTTTTCGTAAGAAATCAATTTTGTCGTTCAGGAATTTCTTCTCGTCACAAGGCGTTAAGTTCCCACAAAGCAACTCGAAAAGCATTCCAAAATTGTATCGCATGGTGTTTCCCCCACTGTGTTGGCCACACACAAGAACGGGAGGAAATTACTCTTGTGCAACAAACAAATCCTCAAAACATAAGATCAGCACCAAATGACATCTTGGGTCTCAGACCACACGTGGGAAGAAGCTAAAAGGTGGCCTAGCACCAGAACGTTTTGCACTCCCAACAACACCCAGTCAATCCACTGGTCTGACGAATTCCTTGTCCTGCCGGGGTATCGCGTACAGAGCCAAGGAACCTGTCCACGCAAGAAACGACAACGCAGTGTCTTGTTGACTTGGGAGAAACAGGCTGATTGAAAAGTCATCTTCAAAGACGGCACCACACGCCAAACAAAAATCGAACTGCGCACTCGTTCTCATTCAGTTGCAATGCTGCAGCCAACCCAGAACATTCTCAACTTGAGTGGAACCTGGAGCCCAATGCCCTTCAGCCAGTGTCCTTTCTGTTGGGTGGCGCTGTCCTATTTACAATCTTCGTCTTTTTGTGAGCATTACGAAACGGAAGAGAATGTGACCAGAAACACAACCGAATGAAGCGGGAACACGCGCAGTACAAATTCGTGGGTGAGCACGAACTTCGAAGGAGAAGTTGCGTGGCACATCTTGTCCAACGCATTCCAGGGGTATGAACAACTCTTCTGCTGCAATCCTCTCCTGACCTTTCTTCCGTGGAATTTAATTCAGTTCCATTGCACCATAATCCGTTAAGTATGATTCCTACACACTTAATAACAAGACAATTGTCCATCTACTTCCTTCTCCTGCTACCCTTTGGCACTTGAGGTTGACCAACTTGTGAAATGCTGCTTCAAACCGTCTCTTCGCAAAACAAGGAATTAGCGGAGAAAACCTGCACCAGTTTTGTTAATTCAGAAATATCACACTGTTGGCAAGTTGATATGATTTCAATAGAAACGAATACACGGAGAAAAGAAAAGCGGTGCAGCGTCTCTCATTTCACCTCTGCTAACTGCTCTGTTTGCGCGAGTGGGAACCTCGGTACGTCTTTGGGGGCAGCTCTGGAGTGGTGGACCCCCCTCGGTCTCCATTGATATTGACCGGGATTGGGTCTCTGTCTGAGTTCCGCCTGGGCATTGTTTGACTGGAGAGCGCCAGCGGAGATCGACCAGCGTTTCGGGGCAGTGTTTGTATGTCGTTGCGTCTGGGCGGGAGCGGCGGGGCGCCATCGCGCGGAGGGATCAGGGGTGCGTCTGGGTGCTGGCGCACGGGGGACAGTTCCCCGGTGCCGCTCAACGACGGCTCGCGCTTTTTCACGCGCGGAGGCAGAGGTGGTGGTTTGTCCACCACAACCGGTGCCACTGACTGCAGTGTCACAGTTGTCGACTGCGAGAAGTTTGAAAATCCACTCGATAACGACCCTGAAACAGAAAATGGGAGGCAATGAATCTTGGACCGACAACGGGTGGAGCGACCGGAAAATGCATTGGAATTTGAGCACATTGTCAGAGGCCGGAAAGCCATGTGCGACACACTTACACGTGTCCGAGTTGGTCACACTGGAAGGCAACATGACAGGTGCGAAGACGCTCTGGTCGCTCGTCTCGTGAGGCGGCGTGATGGGCGTACTGGGCGTCGGGGGCGTCGCGCCGCACGACGAGTCGAGATCGCCGCCGCCCTCCTCCGTGATGTGCGGGAAAGTGGGCGTGCTGGGCGTCGTGGCGAGCGACGTCGGGTGGCTCTTCTCGCTGCGCCCCAGCGTCGACGTGCTGTGTCGGGTCGACAACAGCTTCAGACCAGGAGACTTGAACGAGTAGTCGCGCTTCCTCTCCTGAAAACACGCAAAAATTATCACACAATCCATATTTCAACACTTGGAGAAACTTACAGTGACAGCTCTCGAGATTAATAATTGTTTCCAACAACATTGAACAGAATTGTTCTGATCACAGAATCGGAACAACATACGTATTTTGTTGGAGCCTTGCAATTTCGAGGTTCCAACTGAGTTGACTTGTTGTACAGATAGTCATTCAACTCCTTGTCATTCATGTCACCCCTGGCGTCCAGACTCTCAAAGAATCTCTGAAAAAAAAACAACAAACAAACGTTTCATTCATTGCGAAAAAAAAAAAAAAAGCGAACGGCAAGTGCAGACTTCACATCTCATGCAAGTCGTTCGAATTTGCCAATTTGGTTTTGAGAAAATTAACTTTAATGGAAGAGCGAGTTTTGCTTTACCCTGATGTCTGGCTGGGTCATGAGACAATAGGGCTGGTTCTGATACTGCTGGATCTCCTGCGTGATTTCCGCCACTTTTCTCCTCTTGCTGAAGTTGATGATGCCTTCAGGTCGGTTCGGGAGAAAATCTGGGTTTCCGTCCTCGATGTGTGTGATGTTGGTCAAATACATGCCTGAAATACACAACGCGCACACGTTACTTGAACGATAAAACGACACGGGACACCACGAAGAATGAGGAATTCAGGCATGTCTCACCAGAAAACGAGTGTTTCAAAAAGTACAAAAGACTTGCCAAGAAATGGTACACATGGAGGGTTGATGGATCGCAGCCTCTCAATGTAATGCTTGAAGTGATCGGAGTTGAGCTCTTTGCATTCCTCAAACGCTTTCATCAACTTGCCGTTCCTGCTGAACACTTCCTGCAATTCAAAACCGTGATCCGTAGCAACAAACTGAAGTTTCCCGTTTGTTCTCCGCATTCGCAAATGACGAAAACGAATTCGTTTGGAGTACTCTGGTGACACTTACGTCGAACGTGTGTCTGAGTCTGAAGACGGACGCGGAGTTGAGCGCGCTGACGACCTCGAGGACGCCGCTGAAGTTGTTGAGATCGACGAAGACGATCATCACCTCGAGGATGCGGCTCATGACGGCCACGCGCTCCTCAAAGTTCTCCGCCTCAATCATCAGCCGCTCCAACCAAAACGTGAACTGCGCGATCAACAAAAGACTGTTTGATACACGCTGACCTGAAGATCACGAAAATCCCCTGCGGGATCTTCGTTTCCATTCTGCTATATTTCCCCCCCCCCCCGTGACTACCGTGTTGGTGGGTCCACCATATTTTGCGTGCATATACGGGTGAATTACGGTAAGACCAAAAATCAAAGACAGTTATTGATCCAGAATTGTCAACGAGAGTACTCACGGTTGTGGAGAAGTCGATCATCTTGAGCAAATTAGCAGAATTGACATTTTTCCCCTTCTTGTTCCAGACACAACCGACCAACTCTGAGGGTTTCACAGCCCGATACAAGTCGAACTCCAACAGCGTGACTTGCCGCGCAATTTCAATTGGGTGCAACTGCAATGATCAGGGTTTGAAAAGTGCAGACTGCAGGTCTTCCTCAGAGGCGACGACGTGGTGTGAAAAGAAATCGACATTCAAGAATTCTTCCCTCACCGTCATGAGGTCGAAATGGTCGTATTTCTCAGTGATATGCCACAGAATTCTTGGAGGCGTTTTCTCGTGAATAATTTGCCTCTCTGTCGACGTGCTGTGCTTTCTCCGCTTGATTGCTTTCCTGATGGATTCAACGCATTTCTTCATCGCTTTCCCCTTCACTGTGTCAAGGAACTCCTCCAACGTTTGCAGCAGTTCGTAGTGCCATTCAAAGTCGTAGAAGTGCTGGTCCACCCAGTGTCTAAGCACGTTCAGTACTCTACAACCAGACAGAAGCTGCCTCAAACTCTTGTTGAAAGCCAATGTAAAGGTGCAGCATTTTTCTTGACACATAGCTGCGACATTCTTCCCGGAATGTTAACTTATTTTGAACGACCCCACCGCGAAAGACTTGCTCACCTGATCTGAATGGGCTTCTTGTACTCGAGGCGGAATCGTTTGAGATCATCACGAATGATGGTGTTGGTCGGATCGGCGTCTGCGTCGTTGACAGCGTCGGCCAGAGGCGGCGGGTCGGGGATGTTGAATCTGCAGCAGCAGGGAAAACAGACAATGAAGGCAAAACATTGAAGGACGAGCTGAAACACTCGCAAACTAAATCTGCGTTCTGCCACCTTGTTTTTGGACAACCACTGACCTTTCTATCAGCAGCTCCAACAACTCTGGTGGTTGACAGAAGGACCTGAACGTCGTCAGGAACGTGCGCACAAACTTGGGATCGGCGTACATGTGATATGTCAACCTCTCCACCAGTTTGAGCAGAGTGCCTCCCTTGATGAGCGGACTCTCCACCCGGTCCTGGTTGTCTTCAAACACAATGTTCTCCTCCGAGTCCTCGGCAGCGAATCTGCAAAGACAAATCACACACACTTGTTTTCGTTGCGCATGTGTTATTTGCTGTGTAACTGAAACGCCTCTTCCCCAGACACCAGACCCACTAGAAAAGTCCAATTGAGGGGTTTTCAAATGTTTACCTGTAGTTCTCAGGGGAGGGAATCCGCAGCGGCTGCTGCTTCTCTTCCTCGACTAGACACCCGTCGAGCATGCGCTCCAGCATACTCCTCGTCAGCAGCGACACGAACGCCGCCATCCAGTTGTTCTTTTCCTCCGCCGTCTTGGCGGCCAGCACCACCGTCGGGTGGTCTCGAATCTGCAGCTCAAAGGCATTCTTCAGATCTGGAACGAGACAGGATCGCAACAAAGTTCAATATCTGTGGAAAGAAGCGCACACGTGTGTTTGTATGAGGAAAAAAATGCACATAAATGTTACCATCGGAGTCTTCCTTGTCAGCGACATCGACCTTCCTGATCTGAAATTTCTCCTTGAGTTTGTAATCTCCGACAGGTCCGGTCACAGACGATCGTTTCGTGTTTTGTTTGGTGAGGATGATCAGACCGTCAAACAGAAACACGTAGCGTTCTGTCATCCGCTTCCCAGTGTACTTGGACAGGGTGCCCTCTGAAATGGCGAAAATACGGTACAGGTTCTGAGATACATGTCGCCACAGCTCATGAATTGCTTCAGGAAGACAATCGTTCTGCAGGAAGGTGCTTCAAAACAATAACGCACCCATGATGAATTTGTTGCAACTTTTGCCAATGTCCTTCCCTTCCCAACCGTCTATTGACTTTTGGAGATCGCTCATCTTTCCAAGAGCAAGTTGTCTGTCCCCTCTCCCTTGTAATCTCAGGGACACGTCGCTGAAAGCAAAGCACGTAAAAGTGTCAAATTTTCTGATGTTGATTTCATGCCGACTGCAGCTATTACACTTGCACTGCTCGTGCCAGTCGTTGCAAGAAACAAACGTCGACGTGCTTACTGTGGCTTGCGTTTTGCGGCAGGGCCGAGTTTGTGCTCAAGAGAACCCTTGAGTTGGTGCAAGAGACCATAAGCTTGAGACAGACTCTCCTTGTCTTCTTCATTCTGACTCAAGTCAGCCAACACCTGAATCAAAGTTGCATGCAAGTGTGCGAGTGCTCAGTCAGATACATACAATTCGATCATCGAGACAAACACACGCGCCGATACTTCAACAGTTCATGCAACGCGCCCCCGGACTCACTTTTATCACTTCGAAGTAATGGAGGCAATGATAAATGGGCCCCAAAAGCAGCTTTGGCAGAACGTATTTGACAGCATCTTTGAAGCCATGCCCGGCTGACTGGAACGTCACGCTGGCGTCGCCTCTCAGCAACAGCGTGTTCAACCGCTGTCTCCCGTTGGGCTTCACCATGTCTTCTGCATATTTCTCGTACACATCAAACTCTGCAGTCTGAAAGGAATGACAGCATCGTCCAGATCAAACGGAGTTTGTGCTGTGTACTACGATCAATGTCGCGTTCAGAAGACTTTGCACGCTCATTTTAATTCAAATCAATCAAGAATCAGATCTTCAAGTCACCTCTGCCAGCTCCTCCAAAACAGCTCCCACACACGGCGAAGTGGACTGGTCGGACATTTCAAGTGCATCCTCCAACGAACTCAGCAAATTGGCTGTGAACTCAGCAATGTCCACAATGTTGCTGAATATCACCTCAAGATCCTGTGAAAATGTTGATGTGTTCCAAGCTACAGCTTGCCAAGATTTTCGAAGGAACAATTCTTGGTTCTCAGCGTGCTGCAACTCCCCCCTTCACATCCCCACCTTCACGAAACGAAACCCCACATTGTGTTCGGTACAAGTGAAAACTGCACTACGAGTTGTACGAAGTGTCCACAGCTTTTCCACGCGAGGCTATGAAGAGAAAACTTACCTTACTTCTGGGAAACAGCTTCGCGAACGGTGCCCTGAACACTTTGATGATCATGTTCAGATCCCGTGTGTACTGTGTTTCCTCCAGAACAAGGTCTTTGACAATGTCTTCGTACACAAGAGAATCCCTTCTCTTTATTGGCAGTTCCTCCTCAACACCCAATGTGACTTCGTCATCTTGAAAAAACATGTCCATCAGAACTTTGTCGGCACACATTGCAACCTTTATATCCTGGCATGTTATTTCTTGATGCTTGATATTCTTCACATAGTTGCCGGTCAACTGAAACACAACGGTTACAATACATTGGCACTCTCAGAGTAAAAGTTGGCTTGAGCCAAAACAACAAGACGCAATTCGTCTGGTCCCCAAGTACTGTTCAAGTCAAGATGTTCAGGTCATTTGGCAAATGATAAAATTGTCGGAATGGATGCAGTGGACATTCAATGAAGACTGTTTTTGACCTTTCAATTGTCGAGATACCTTCAGAATGTCAGCTGCGATGTACTCCAACACTGCCACTATGTACATGGTGACTTGAGTTTCCACTTTGTACCCAAGGACCTCCTGCAAGCAGCATCAGGCATTTACGTAAGTGCAACGAACATCTGTGAGCTTTTCTCTGAGAAAACGATTTTTTCGACATGACCTCCCGAACGCTGCTTTCAGCATCACAACGTCTTTACTTCCGGAGACTTTGATTTGTGCTGTGTGCGCCTCGATGGCCAAACACATCGACAACAAGAACACACGTAAAGTGACTGTATGGGAAAACTCAGGACACGAAGAGAATGTGGAAACTGGTGAACACAGGAAATTGCGCAAAGGATGCTGCTGCGTCGTTTGAAAGACTCCCACGCACGTGAGTCATCAGTGTGAATCATGCGCAGATATCCCGTGATACTGGATGGTGATAAACGGGCGAACTTACCTTGACAAGTGGGTGGATTTTATCCACGGGAAGCACCAACGGTGACTTCTTCTTGCCCTTGTCCAAAGCATTCTGGGCGTCAGCAATTGCCCACTTGTCAATGGGGTGTGGGAATGTACTGGACACACGTTCTTCCACATTGGACACTGTGTGCGGCTGAGACGAACAGAGCATAACCACCAACTTGATAATGAGCTCTTCTATGTAGTCTAACGCATCTTCTTTGGCTGCCAGGGTGGGATGCACCTGCCTCTGGACCTTTGACAAGAGACGAATGTTCAACATAAAGATCCATTCGAAATCACAGCTGTTGTGTGATCATCTGTTGTCCCAAACCAACTTTGACGTCACGTTGCATTACGCTTGAAGTCAAATCTATCTTCCTGCCGCCTGTTATGGTTTGTGCCATCAAATAATCTTCAATTTCATGTTGAACTTGACAGTCCCTGTCCAAGCAAAGAAACGAGAGTGAACCAAAACAAAATGTGATGACTAGGCATTCTCCTACCTTCTGAAGAGGGCCCTTCAGCAGCCCCCGCCATTTGTTCACATTTTCTTCCGATTGCAGATCATAAACATTGTGATCCACAGCGTTACTTTGAGGAGAAAACATTGCAGGCTTGGAAAAAATCAAATAATCCTCTCGAAATCAGGAAACAATCCAACACTTCGGGCAGCCATCTTTGCCGTCAGTGACCTTGCACACAGTCTCAATAAACGTCCCAAAATCATGCATGGCGTTTGTTAACACCTCACATTTTGATGTCATTTACATACAGGACGACTGCTGCTTCAAATGCACTTTCACAAAGTGAATAAAGACACTTGGCATAGCAAAACGCTTCCGATTTCTCGAGATCTTCTGCACCTGCGCACTGCGACTCTTGTGTCGTCGAAAATATTTTCCACACGAAAGTCCGAAAATGTTTTCCTACGACACAAGAAACTCGTACAAGCATAAACAAAACTTGACCAGTATGTTTGAACTGTTTTCAACTTTAGCTGCCTTTGCAGCACTGAAAGCGACCTTCATGCTGTCAACGTACAGGAAGAAGCACGTGAAAGCAAGCTTTGTTGGGAAAGTTAGTGGGATATTTTTGTATCCTGTGAAATCGCTGACAGGCTTGTCTTTGCGTCAAGCACGCTGCACTTTCTCTGGTGTCGAGCACTGTGACATCGCCAATTTGTCAGACAGGTTTGTTTTCGTTTTTTGCACCCGCCAATCTGACAAAACATTGCTGCATCACCGCAAAGATATTTTGGAGCTGATGTTTGCACGCAACGGTTGTGATGGTTTTGTGTGGTGTGACTGGGAATCAGAGAACCCCCGGGTATACTCACCATTGGTGCTGCTGTGACACATGTACGTTAAAGGCTGATGACCAAGGTCCTGAAGCATTGATTGGCCATTGGAGCGAGCACACTAAACTGATCAATCACAGAATTGATCACTGATCAACTCAATGCACTCTGCCCCTGCTGGCCAGCCTCCAAAGTCAATTGCTGGGAGATCTCTTGGCGCAAGAAAGAAAAAGCTTCAACCTCAACTGGGTCCATTGCAAAAGAGAGGGAAATTCCAGTCATGTGACCATCACTCTGGTTCCCAGGGTATCCCCCAGGGGGGAGGGAAACAGCCAGAGCCAGCAAAACCAATGTTATTTGATAGGAAATGGCTATATTTGGCTATTCTCTGTTTGTAAATTTTTGGTGAAAATTTGTGAATACATTAAATATGGCTCCTGAGGCTAGCAACCCCTGGTGGGGGAGGACTGTGGTGTGACACACCTGACTGATTGTGTGAAGTCCCTTTAGGGCGAAGCACCATGTGGTAGTGCAGTATATGGCAGCTGG
>JAAUXT010133772.1_pt1 | contig 15439 bp, 22 predicted proteins | sample 7278171 | NCBI WGS metagenome assembly JAAUXT01 (sample SAMN14350112, study PRJNA611818) | marine sediment metagenome | isolation source: surface marine sediment (1.8m) | place: French Polynesia: Moorea | collected 2018-08 | reverse complement strand
CCCCCCCTCCGACCCTCCCCCCCCACCCCCAGCCCCCCCCACCCCCCCCCAGCCCCGCTCACACGCCCACGCCCCACCCCCCCCCCTCACCCCCCCCCCCCTCTCACGCCCTCGCCCCGCACCCCGTACTCACACCCCGCCCGCTCTCACGCCCTCGCCCCCGCAGCCCCGCGCCCCGTACTCACGCGCTGATGCCGTCCACCTGCACGAAGGCGATGCGGTACTCGTCGAGTCGCAGCATCATCTGGAGGCACCGCGCCACCGTCTGTAGGTACTCGTTATTCTGAAATAACGAATACTCATCACGCTAAAATCGTTGTTCTGAAATAACGAATACTCATCTGGGCTTTCGTGCTGAAGCACAAGTTATTCGTCCGTTGTACTGAATCTGAATTAAAGTACTGAACGAGCTTCGTGTGCACAGAAAGCTGAGTTGAGCCCGCCCGTGCCATTTCAGTTGGTTCTGAAGCCAAATAGGGTGAGTACTGGATTGATTACTGAGTGAGTACATGGTCAGTACTGAGTGAGTATTCGTTGAGTACTCACGGGCAGCTTGAGCTGGTCCTTGAGCCAGGTGAGGTAGTACTGGAGGTCGGCGCCCTCCATCATCTCTTTGCTCCAACACGCGATCTTCGCGATGATGCGACTCGTCTGCGAGCAAAACGAACAACCCATTCTCAAGTTGGACAACCCTCTTGAAAAGTAAGTCTGCACTTCACACACACACACACACACACACACACACACACACACACACACACACACACACACACACAACTGAACGTCTGCTCGCACAGTAGCTTCTCTCGGTTACAATTTCTGTATTCCAATGTTTCCTTGGCGCTCATGGCTTGACCCATGTGACCCACCATTGATTTCATAGAACTTCGTTTGCCAGTACTTTTGACCCCTCTGTACCCACTGACCCCTCTGCACTGTGTGACCCCTGAGCACCGTGTGACGCACGTGCACCGTGTGACCCCTGTGCACTGGGTGACCCCTCTGACCTGGTTGACGATGAAGCCGTCGGGTCGGTTGAGCATGTTGAGGAACGGGCCCCACACCGACTCCTTATTCCGCCGCGCGTACTCACGAAACACCTCCACGCGCCCCTTATCCTCCTGCAATCAATCAATCAATCCATGATCAATCACTGAAAGCAAGGGTCAGTCATTCAACTTGACCGTTCATTCAATTCAATCATGTCTGCTTTTGCCAGAGAAATGCCTCGCACCATTCACACAAGCGTTTCCACAAAGAACGGACGCCAGGGTAACATAACCATGTCGGACTGCCGCCTTCCCGTGTTTGATTTGGCCCAGCGTTGGGGCTTAATTGATCACGGCGGTGTGCCGTATCGAACACGGCCGATGACCTCAAACGCGTTCCGGAAGTGACCTCTGACCTGCAGCATGTCGTCCACCATGGTCAGGATGTACTGGATCGTCTGGTCCTTGGCGATCTGCCCCATCAGCTTCAGAAACGTCTTGGCGCACTGAATCGAGACGATTACACGTGAAGCGACGCACAGCGCTCCGCCCGGACGGCGTCCATTTCCTGCGTTCACTGAAAGACCCACTCTTCCTCCCAGCATCCCCTTTGCTCTGTGTCTCAACTGCTCTGTGTTTCGCTCCAGTGACTCCTATTCTTACATCCCACACTCCCTCTCTTCTCTTCACTCTCTTCTCCATCTTCATTTCTTTCTCCTCTTTCCCTTCCCCAATCTCTCTCTCCTCCCCATACCTCCCCTCCGCTCCCCCTCTCTCCCATCCCACCTCCACCCTCTCTCTCTCTCCCTGCCCCCACTCTCCGCTCTCACCTGGTAGAATTCCATCCCCCCTCCTTCCCACTCTCCTCACCCCATCTGCCCCACCCCCACCCTCCCTCTCTCCCTTCCCAATCTCTCCACTCTTGTCTGGTAGAATCCCATTCCACCTCACTCCCACTCCCCTCCCCAATGCTCACCCCCACCCCCACCCTCTCTGCCTGCCTCCTCTCTCCGCTCTCTCACCTGGTAGGATTTCTCCTTCAGCAGCTGCGTCCTCTGATCTGGAGACGAGTTGTCCAGCCGCGTGATGAAGTTGTAGTCTTCCTGCGAGATCATCTGCCCTCTGCACAAACAAGAACACAACGTGTTGGAGACGCGCGGAACTTTATGAGCGCTACAGGCGAAACAGTCCCGAAAAGCATGTCATCTTGAAAGTGCAACATAGCAGAAACGTTCGGGGGCGGGGGGGGGGTGCGTTGCATCCTTTGTAAGTTTGCATCCACAGACTTACAGTTATGAAACGCCTGCGCAACATGCTCTTCATAACAAACCAACACTCGCAGATTGTTGGTCTTGAAAGCAGCCGACCAAGAATTTGGTCGAAGCGACTCTGTTTGGGAAAGTGGGGGGGGGGGGCGGTGGTGATCCAACGTCATGTGTGTTGTCGAATCTGTTGGAGACTGGATGGAGTCTCCACCATGGATCAGCCGTGTCTTTTATCGAAAGTTCCTGACTTCGGTACTCACTGCAAGTATGACTGCCAGTTGACCCTGTTGGCTCGAACCTCGTTGGCCTTCTGCTGAAGCGGACTCGTCGCCACGTAGACGCCTGCGGAGAGGAGCGGAAACGTTCACGTGACATGCAGACTGCTCCATCGCAAGTGCGCGCTGGCGACCACACGGGTGGAGTTGGATCGAGCTGCCCGGTGCTTTTCCATGCCGGGAAAACACCAGGGTTTGGTTGGGCAGCACGATGTGGTTTTCAGAATTTTCTCCGCAGGTATGCACCTCGAAGATACAACCCCGAACGCGGGGAAGCGTGCACCCAAAACAAACCCGCTTGTGCTTTGCGCACGTCCAAGAAGAAAACCCCCTCGTCAGGAGGGATTCATCTGACCTGGAGAACACCACTAAAGGCCACAAGCTCTGTACCAACTTCAAAACGAACCCTTGTTTTTGGAGTGAGAATTTCTGTGATTGTACTCAAAGGAGGGCTGATCAACTTCAACCGGCCCTCCTTGGTCAAAATGTCACTGAAATACAATGGCATCTTGACAAAAGTGAAGGTGGAAGTTGACGACCCAGCTTTGTTGTGATCGCCTTGTGAACAGTTTGTGTGCAGGATTATGAAAGCTGCCAGAACGCGGGGTAAAAGGGTGTGTACCTTAGCTAAATAAGCGAGACCAGTCCTGATCAGAATTTCACAATCCCAACGGTTACAACCTTGGTGGCAGCACTTTTCTTGCAGATAAAAGATTCAAGCTCAAGGGGGGGGGGCATGTACACCGAAGAGAGGGGGGTTGAAACGTTGAATATCAAACCAGTGGATTGTTTTGCGCAAGATCGCACAAAGGGATCCCCCCGGACTGAGATTCGGCCACAGCAAAGTCAGCTTACAATGAAGGGACGCCAAATCTGAGCGAACTTGAATTCCTATTGTGCTGAACAAAGCTTGAGAACAGCGCGTTGTCACTGCTCGGATCCGTGAACCGTGTATCAGGTGGCAAGGATCGTTAGTCCGTTGCGCAAGCGTTCTCCTGGCCAATCCACACTGATCTTCAACAAGGCCGCGTTCGAGTCGGCACACTGGTGCACACTCGAACTGGACCGCTGTGAACTGTGAATCGTTTGTCTGTTGTGTTATATTGGTCTGAACATTCAGCTCCAACAAAGCTACTCGTTCAGGAAAAGCGTGTGTTTCAATGGCGGTGGTGCACCAAATCGAACGCGGCCTCTGAGCTTATCAGGTTTGTACTTGCCCCGTTTGGTCATCTCGATCGCATGCCCTGCGCAATGCACAATGGAATCATGCAGTGCCTTGGGATACAGACAGCATGGTACAAGCATGCAACTCACTGCATCTGGGGACACGGTCACCGGACCAGGAGTTGTTGGCCGTCATGCGTGGACGGTCAATTTCCGAGGTCGTTTCGCACTCAATCGTTCAAGCAGTGTGTGTGTGTGTGAGAGAGAGAGAGAGAGAGAGACAGAGAGAGACAGAGAGAGAGAAAGAGAGAGAGACAGAGAGAGACAGAGACAGACTGACTCTGTGTGTGTGGTCTTGGTTATGTCAACGAGTCTGTCCGACTATGCCTAAACGAGCAGATTGATCAGTGTGCGGCTGAACACACTTGACCTCCGTAGAACTGAAAACCTGTGTCCGTGTCAACACGGAAGGCATCGGACCTCGTAAAATCTTGATCACCGGTTGCTCGAGTCCTGTGACAGACGAAGGGTCAAAATTCAGTTGAAGAACTTACCCGATTTCTCGAGGTCGTCTATGCTGGCCATGGTTTCCAAACGAGGACCGTGGCTCGCCATTTTGTTTTTCAAGCAAATTCAAGTAAAATTGCAGCAAACAGTCCTCATATGCCAAAAATATTCCCTTTTTTTTCGTGATCAGTTGTCCAAAATATTCTCTCTCGATCATGTGACTATCTCACGTGACAATCTCTTTCGCCCTGCAGAATTTTGTTAGCACGTAAGTTTATGAAATGGCGGCAAAACTTCCTTCGCGTGCTTCGCTCTCTTTTCGCCATGGTTCAGACTTTCGCAAGTGACAAATTTTCACGGAAACTTCACCGATTCATTTAAAACTATGTGCTTTTGTTGGAAAATCTCAAGCACTTATGTTTTTTGTCCTTCTGAGAAACAGGTGGGAGGAGGACATTCGAAGCCACCCATCCACAACGATGCGACCTGAAAAACCTCTGACCAGAACTGCACTTCTTTCCGATGCCTCTGTGGGCCGCAGAGGTGCGTTTTTTATTCGCGCTGGTGCGTGACGAAAAGAAAGACACGTACACAGTTTACTTTGGACCCTTCACACACAAATTTATCGGCGAATTTTTTCAGGCATCAGATCAATAACAGGACAAAAGTTGCTGACTGGAAATTTTCATCATAACTTTTTCAACCAGAAAGAGTTGCAGCTGAACCGAACACGTGGCACTTGCAGAACTGTGACTTAAGTGTTTGGAACTGAAACTTCCAAATTTGGACACCACACATCTGGGGCATTTCTGCAGGTTTGTTCTGTTTGTCATTTTGGGTGCGCGAAATGTTGCCGTTTCGGAAGATCTATCAAGTCCATTCATCCCAAGTTGGCACCACCCTCTGGGTTTGGCTCTCCCAAATCAATCTCTGGCCCCGCCTCTGTGAACGAACATTTTGCCAACTTATTTTTGGCCGAAACGCAACAACACAGACACTGCCAGCAATTCCACCTCAAAATGATCAATTTTTTGGCTTTAAACACATGGTGGAACAAACATAAAAACTTCTGCGGTGTTGAAAAGTTGAGACGATTCAGGATGACCTCGAGGACACGGAACTGAAGTTTGTTGTACATTTTCAGGAAGCATGGCTGATGACAAAGTGGATGGTGCGCACGGCGCGCCCGCCTCCGGCCCAGCCGAGATCTCACAGACGCTGCCTCCACCCATCAAGCCCACTGAAACCTCAACCCCGCTGACCCCTCCGCCCGTTTCTCCCACCCCACCCTCCCCAGCCGCCCAACCCTCCCCTGCCTCCCCGCCCTCTCCGCCTGCCTCGCCCTCTTCACTCCCTGGAAACGCCAACCAATCCCCGACCACGAGCGTTCCCCCACCCACGAACCAGGGTCCTCCTCCCGCCAGCGTTCCTTCCCTGACGCCGGAAGACGGCGTCATGACGCAGCGTCACGCCACCGCGCGACGCCAGCCAGCGGACGTGACGTCGAGTCCTTTTGACATCGCTGCGGCAGAAACCGACAGGTGGGTGCAGTAGTCCAGGGGTGGACCCAGGGGGGGGGGGTCGTGGGGTCGGTAGGTTCGGACATCCAGAGCTACCTGGGGGGGCGGCTTCATTCTGAAAGAATTTGAACCCCCTTTGAAACTTGTACCATCTGCGGCAACTTCGTCATTCTCGTGGGTCAAAAGTGAGTCCCAACCCCAAGGGATCACGAATCCCCTCCTGCAGAGAAACATCCAGGAGAGCGAAACAAAACTTGCAAGGAGAGGGTCTGTTCCCTGCTGAGTACCTGAGCCAAAACATGTCTCCTGCTCCTGTAATTTGCAGGTCGGTGAGTGTGGACGTGAACGAGAATCAGTCTCCGATCGACAGTGGGACGACCGAAGGGAAAGGCGTAAGCCAAGCCAAGGTGCGTGCGCGTGCGTGCGTGTGCACGCGTGCGTGAGCGTGCGCGTGTGTGTCAAGGACACAGACACAGAGCCTGAAAATATGTGTGGGTAACAGAAACATACATGTGTTGAAACGCAGAGTGTGAGAGTGTGTTTGTGTGTGTGTGTGTGTGTGTGTGTGTGTCTGTCTGTCTGTCTGTCTGTCTGTCTGTCTGTCTGTCTGTCTGATTGTCAAAGACACAGACAGACAGACAGACAGACAGACAGAAAGTCAGACAATGTGTGTGAGTGATCGGGTGAGTGTGTGTGTGTGTGTGTGTGTGTGTGTGCAAGTGAGTGTGAGTGTGTGTGCATGCATGGGTGGCGTTGCGTCACAGTTGGATTGTTGCAGGTTCCTCAGGCCATGTGGGAGGATGGAATCCTGACGGGGTACCGCCGTCCGGACAAGCCCTGGGATTACTACGCTCGGAGTGTGCTGTGGATGCACAACGAGACGGTCTACATCTGGGGCCTCGTCCTGTCTACGAGTGAGCACAGTTCTGTGGTGGTGGATCCAGGTTGCGGTGGTTCTGTTTCAATGGGTTCTCAGAGTGGAATGAAATGAGGAGACACCCCAAATTTTTGATACGGGTGGAAAATTTTGGGGTGTCTCCTCATTTTCGTTTCGCTCATTTCAACTCTCGCGTTGACATCAGTTGACCCAGCCAGACATTGTTCAGTGGCACTTGTGCCTCGACTCAGACCCGAAATGAGAAGGCATGTTGGGAGCGACAATGGGTCCATGCCTGTTGATAACAGGGGGATGCTTGGCCATTTCACCCCCAAACTGAAATGACCAGACACCCGTGCCTCATCAACTGGGATGTCTCCTGGGACTTTGTGGCTGTGCAGGGCCTTTGTGAATTTCACAACAAAGGTACATGCAGGTTTGTTGACATGTTTCGAAGTTCAAGGAAATTGTTTTTCTCAAGAGGGGTGGGTGTACGGGGGATGGTCTGGGCACTGGATCCTGTCTGAGGTGTCTGGATTCACCCTGTCGAATTTGGATCTGCCTTGTGCTGGAACCAGGAGAAGCATGACCGCAGTGACCCGGTGTAACATGCCCCATTGGCTTGCGTGCCCCATTGACACGTGTCAATCGGGCATGGGCCTACCAGTGTGCCCAATTGACACAGGTCACTGGGGCATGGGTCTACCAGCATGCCCAAATGGTATGTGTCAATGGGGCACGGGCCTGTTGACCCGTGCCCGTGCCCCATTGACACATGTCATTTGGAACACATGTCAATGGGGCACGCTACACCGGTCGTCTGCAGGAAGGTGTCCATTTGGTGTCCACCCGAGTCCAATAGCCGTGCGCGTGAAGACTGAGCCAAAGAAGCTCTGGCGTTGGGTTGGGGTTGAGGGGGCCCAACCTTGGCCAAACTGAAGCCGACCCCAGGCGTCAAAACATTTTCATGTTTTTTGTTGGTTCCAGTTCTGTTCGGCATCTGTCACTGGCGAATCACCGGAAGTTCCAGTCTGGTCAAGTTCGACCATTCTGCGCGTGCGCTGCTCGTCGCTATGAAGTCGGCCTACTTCTACTGCCTCGGTGTCGCCATTGCGCATGCGCTGCGCCACAAGAGCGTCACCGTCGATCACGTGACGAAGTGCGTGGAGGACGCGCTTCTTACCGTGTTCGTGTATGGGCAAATAACAATGTATTACCATTGTTCCGGAACGAAAGGTTTCTACCAAACGGTCAGAACCTTTTATCCGCAACTCTTGTTCGTTTTAGCTGTGAGTATCTTGATCTGTCGTCTGATTGGCCGAAAATATTACGCAGAGGGAAGTAGGAAAGAGAAGGCCCTGCAGCTGGCGCCACTTGTAGCGTGCGCTGTGCTGGGCGTCCTGCCGGTCCTGGTCGCCAGGAGCTACCACTGCCTGAACTCGGGCAAGTGTACGGGCGATGCTGGCTTCTTGGTGGAGGCTTTTCTGGGCTTCATTGTAGTCCCGCTCACCTTCGCCATGTCCGTCATGCGCTTCCCCGAATCGAGGTACCGCGGCAGCGTTGACCTCTGGGGTCAGAGTCGGCAGTGCGTCCACCTGGTGGTGACCCTGGGGCTTTGCGCCGCCTTCTTCGCGTGTTACTGGGATATGCAGGAGAAGCCGCGATTCGAGCGGCTCCAGATCACGAACCGAAGAAGACAAGTTCCGCAGGACGCGGACTCGTCTTCCATCGAGTTCAGCTTCCTGCTGTTCATCTCCGCGTGTCTCTTCGCGCTCTCCATTCCTTTGGGTCAGTTTTTGTACAAAAAGAAGAAGAAACTCTGAAGAATGTGTGCTTTTATGTTTAGCTGTGTGTTTTTGTTGAAGAAACATGTGGTGTGTTCAGCTGTAGTTCTGTAAAATTTGCCAGAAAGAAATTGCGGAGTGAGAAAGCAAAATTGTAGTGCGTTGTTGGTGCATGCCGCACGCATACACGTGTGTGCACACACGCACGCAGAGGCACGATGCTGAATCCACTTACGGCTGCTTCCTTCAGCTCCTGTGCACACTTCTGCAAGAACAAGATCAACTCCACATGCATGCAGGAGAGTGTTTGCCATTGTGTATGGACAAATTATGTGTTGTACAATATTAAAAACGATGTTTTGCCATGGCTTGGGAGGGTCCAGGGGTCAACGAACCCAGGTCCGCTGAATCTTCAAATTCAGTTTTTGAACTCGAAATGTTTGTGCGACAGAAATTGTTCTTTTTTGAGGGTACCTGTTTGTCCTTTTTGCAATCACCCGCAGGGGTGTCGACCAAACTGTTCACAGGAAAAGAAAAGTTCTCTTTTCGTTAATGGGACGACCGCGAAGACTTGTGTCAATGTGCGATGATTGTGCAAGCATGCGTGAATGTAAAACACAAACCCAGATTTGAATTTATGGACGAAATGCGCCTTTGAAGTGATTCCATTGTTTCTGCAGAGGAGAAAGAAGATAAATTTGGAAAGAAAAACTTTGAGTAGTGGCCACAAGCTTGACACGTTCTTCTCTTGTTCGTACCATTTTTGTGAAGACAAGATTTTCTGATTTGAGTGTGCATTTTCCGTGAGGTTTTGGAGCATCGCTCCTTTGAACAGAGACGAAGGGTCCAGCGGGTTCGGGGTTGGGGGACGGAAGACTCAGAGATGGTGCGACCCTGCGTGGGTGGGGTGATGTGACCCATTTGTTTGCACGGCGGCGCAATAATTTTGGAGAGTGCGCGGGTGTCAGGCTCCTTGGATCCATTGTTGAACGAAAACAATACAGGCGTGTTGGAGTCAACCACGTTTGCAAATCCAGAATGTTGTTTCCTGTTTCTTGTTCAGTCAATCCTTCCGCTCTTGAGCGAAGAACAACGCACTGATGGCACGCGTGGTGGTCCTTCATGGGGATCCAGGGTCTGTTTGGTCAAGAGAGCCTTGGCTCGACCGAGGAAGGAGGGATATTTTTTGCGATGAGGCCCCTGGATCTTCCACTGGATCCTCCTCAAGATCAGTTTCAAATTGCCCGTTGAGCGCAAGGAGTGAGTCTGGCTGCGATCGTGCGCCGGAGGTTCGAAATGTTGATAGGCCACGCAGAGCCCTATCTCTGTGTATTCTCCACACACTGTGAGACCTGCCTGTTCAAATACACCGTGCAGAACAGTTCAGTCTTCATGTCGTGGTCTTATGCACGACTGATAAGTGTGCTGTGTGGTTTGTGTGCGTACTGCCCCCTGACCTCCGAATAAACTGTACTGGCTCCAAAATTTTGGGCGCTGATGCAAGATTTCCATTTTGGAGAAAAATAAGCAAAGAAGACCCGCTGCCAGAAAAAGTGGCACTACTGTCTCGGATTCGCCGGCACACGCACACACACGCACACGCGCACACCGTTCGAAGTGAACGAAGTTCAGAGTCTCGAATTCTGCGAAGAAAACACAATTTACCTGAGCCATTTTTTTGTTCAGCTGAAGGTTTGGATTCCACAAGATCCTGCATGGAATCACCCAGATGTTTCACCCAGGTATTCGCTCATACACCTGCAGGTGATTCCTCAAACCACACAAGAGAACAAAATGTTCCTTGCCTGCAAATGCGCATGCGCACACTTTCCGCGATGTGTGCGCACCATGCTTCACAGTGCGGCGGCAGGAGCCGAGGCGGACCGCGCCTCAAGTTTGACTCTCCGCCAACAGACCGAAAGGCTTTTCCATCTCTGTTCGCAATGCAATGGTGTACGTATCTCCGCACCACAGGCAATTCTACATGTCAACGTTGAGATGCTACCACGTTCTGCTCCAACATGGCCAACCACTTTGGTTGCGTCTGAAACGTGGGCGTAGCTACGTTGGGATTTTGAAACAAAATGCGCGAGTTCCACAATATTTTTTGACGTATTGAAGCGTGGGTGTTTGACATTGGTGTGTTCACGTGTGTTGTTGATGATGCGTTGAAACGTTGGAGAAGGACGTGGTTTTCTGACGTCTTCCACGTGCTGCGTGAGGATCCAGTTCAAAACGTTCATGCCGCCACAAGATGGGACGCGTCAAGACATCGCACGCAAGGTTTTTCTCGACGAATCTGAATCTCGAACTTGACGTGAACGTCCACGTCATTCACGTCAAACGTGGAGCCTGATTGGCGGATCCAGGGTTTGGGTCGGTCACGGCCTGGAGTACATACCGGGGAATTTCCAGGGTGAGTCCAGTGTTGACATCACGTCAACGAGAAGAAAGACGGATTCACTCTCGTGGATACGGTGGACTGATCAAGGAAATCAAGCAAAAGGTTTGTCTTTTTCTTTCTGCAAAGGATCATGTAGTCAGGTCGTCAGGTCGCCAACACCAGAGCCCGTATATCGTCACTGTTTGTCTTGGACTGCCATTGTGCACGAGCGACATACTCACATGTGTACTCGCACACATACTTATCTGTGGTGGATCTAGAACTTTGCTCTGAATGAAATCAGGTGGAGATTTGTCCGTTCTGTTCTGGACTTGAGGGCCGGACCCAGGGTTCGCGTGTGAGCTGAGCTTTGCACCGAAACGTGGATTCAATGCACTCTGAACTGAATCCTGGACCTTGTTTGGATGGACACAGCATCAAGACCTGGATCTGCATCTGCACTGAACGCTGGATCCCCACAGATCTGGATCAAACCCTGGATCTGCTAACATATCTGGATCAAACCCTGGATCTGCTAACATATCTGGATCAAACCCTGGATCTGCACAGTCTGGATCAAACCCGGGATTTGCACAGGTCTGGACCAAACCCTGGATCCGCAAAGATCTCTTTCACGTAACAAGAGGAAGACTGAAATAAATGAGCGAGTCTAGCACCGCCCGGCCGCCTGATGGATCGGTGAGTAACTCACCGCGATTCTACCCTCTGCGAAGAAGTGTGTGTCTCAAAACTAGGTCTTCCTTCAAAAACCTTACCCTTATAACACGTGCCTTTTTCTCAAACAGCACGAATGAATGAATGAATGAATGAATGAATAATGAATGAATGAATGATGAATGGACGAATGAATGAACGAATGAATGAATGAATGAATGAATGAATGAATGAATGAATGAATGAAATCGTTGGCCAGGAGAGACTTTTTTACGGAGCAAAAAAATCTTGTTCGGATTCGCCTGATTCAAAAGCCCAACAGAAAACTGAAGTCTGCTTGACCATTGGTCTAAAAGTTTTCATATTGTGACAGAGAAAGCAGATCTATTCCAATTGATGTTTCACTGCAAAACACGAGCAACTTCGGCGCACTGCGCGAATACATTTCTCACAGTGTCAGCGAGCTTCGGGTATAAAATTTACAGAAACTGCAGAAAAGTTGCAGCAGTAGAGAGGCTCCGTGGATCTACACGTACTCTGGGTGGAGAAAGTTCTGAACTTGTGGCTGTGGAAGCGAACAATGTTTGTACAGGTCTGCGAGTCGCTGTTTGTTTGTTGTTGTCAAGAAAACAAAGGTTTGAGGCCTGCCTCACGTTGGGTGCGTCACGTGTTGCGTCCCTGTTCAGGTCAATCGGCGGCGGCCGCGGCGCCAACGATGACCAGACGTGCAGGGACAGGGACGTCACGGATGCGTGACGTGTGCCTGCATGCGTTACGCTTGACTCAGCGCCCATGGATGCATTGACACACACATTGACACAATCTGCTGTCAAAGGTTCTTGAGTCTGAAGCACTGTTTGCAGCGTACAACATGCAGGTCTGGGTCTCATAAATTTGTTTCTGCCACCAAGTATATTTCACACGTTTTCGCGCACGCGAAGCAAGAGAAAATTTCAACGCAAGGATTTCCAAAGTCAGTCGCCTAGTTGGGCACTCTTGTGTGTCAACTCTGTTTTGTGTTGCCATATGCGAGTATTGTATGTGATCGGAGTGCCATATGTGTGCATACCGACGCATACAGGTGGGTGTGTTTTCAGCAATGCCACCGAATGCATCTGTGTGCATTTGTTGATTAAATCTGCACTGAACAAAAAATACTTGTTTTTTACGATGCATTGCGTGCAGATTATTGGCTTGTGAAGTATATGCGCACTGATATGCGTGGTGTGTGGCTTCAGAAGAAACAGGTGGAATACGGAAATACGGAAGTGTTGGTTGGGAACTTCGGATCGTTGTCGGCATTCTTGCGAAGACAGTGTTGTCAATAATTCACAGGATCAAACAGGAAATCGCTAAAAAAAATTGCAGAATAGACGATTGGTGGCTGGCGTGGCAGAACTGTGAAGGGATGGAGGTTTCCAATGGCAACGCCCATCTCCACGCGTACAGCGACGTCGCGAACGGGCGTCCGGCGCAGCAGCGCGTCTCCAGGCGTCGCCTGGCAACCGGGACCGAACCTAACAACAACGTTCTCACAGAGAAGCGAGCGGTGAGTTGCAATGTTTGCGACCTGCAAGATCTCTCATTTTGAGAGAAGAACGTGTTCTCCAGCACGACGTCATGCAACTCTGGACAAAAAGTTCTCTGATCCGACGGAGTTGTGACGGGCACCTCGATCCTTGGAAAAACAAGCGTAACCCTCTGGGTCATGCCCTGTTCCATGTCCAGGCTTCAATCAAAATGTGCAGGTGCGTGGGTCCCTGTTGACCTCATTGTCTCACGGGAAAAAAGAAAGGGTAAATCTTGACTGAAGCCCTCCCTCTGCAGGTCGGTGATCCCGGTCACCAGTGGCGGACCCAAGCGGAGGATTCCAAACCACTCCAGAGAGGGCTCCACCGGAGGTTTGTCCCGGAAGTGGTGTGGGAGCCTGGGATACTCACGGGGTACAGGTGAGGACATGTGACCCTACTCTCTCTGCCCTGAGACTGAATTTTTCCTCGTGGCATGCACTCCAGACTTTCGCTGTGGTTCTGTCACCTGATGTGACCTGCCGTCTGTTCGCAGGATCAGCCACCAGCCGTGGAGCTTCTACTTCCGCTCCCTCTTCTGGCTGCACAACGAGTCGGTGAACGTGTGGAGCCACCTGGTGGGCGTCGTCGTAAACATCAGCCTCGTGCTCAGCTTCACTTCGGGTGCGTTGTGACGAATTCTGGGCCTTGTACGTCTGGGGAGAAATGAAGTTTGGTAGGTGGGGCCGACCACAAGAGCACACTGAGCATGGACGTGCTAAAAACTTCGCTGAAATGAAACAAGTCGGTGTACGACGAAATGGGGAGACACGGGCTACCCAGACTTGGGGTGTTTGGCTATTTCAGGTCAAACCTGAAATAGCCAAACACCCAATGTCTCCTGGTTTTTAGGTTTGACCTGAAATGGTCAGACACCCTGCGAAAATGCCACTCAGAGCCTTGTTGAATGTTTGGCCATTTCAGGTGAGACTTGAAATGGCCAGACACGCCTCCTCATTTGGGGTGTCTGGCCATTTCATTACACCGGCCTTGTTCTTTGGGGTGAGTCGACCGGGTCGGCCCTGCATCCACGCGGGTTTGTTTGGGACTCAAGGTGGGTGGTGCCCGGTCCTCTGGATTCATCCCTGGGTTCAATTCAGTGTCTGTTCGTTTTCAGACACGGACTTCGGGTCGGACGCCTCCTCGCACGGGATGCTGCTCTTCTGCGTCGGCAGCTGCGCCACGTTTCTCCTCAGCGCCTCCGCCCACCTCCTCCACAACAAGAACGAACGCGCTCACTACACGCTGTTCTGCCTCGACTACATCGGAATCTCCCTCTACGCCTACACCTACGGCATGATGACCTATTACTCGTCAGGAAACAGGGAGTTCTATGAGTCCCCGCTAGGGGGCGTGTTCCCCGTGCTGCACGCTGCGATGGCTGTCAATCAAACTATTTGGTGTATTCTTGCGCGGGTGTTGTACAAGAGCGAGCAGTGCTTCGGCCGGAAGTGCCTCATGGTGGGTCCCTGTGCGCTGGGGGTGCTGTCGTCCGAGATACCCCTGTTATTCAGGCTTTACGGAGAACTTCACGCAGGATTCACCAACAGTATCCACCTTTACCACCTGGTCTTCAGTGTGACCAATGGGCTGACGTTTGCTCTGCACCAACCAGAGAATAGCTTTCCTGGACGATTTGACCATTGGGGTTCCGGCCACCAGTGGTTCCACCTGTCGTCCGTGTTGTGCGCTGCCTTCCAATTGGTCGCCTGCCACACTGACTTGGTGCTTCAGCCCAGAGCAGTACTGAGTCTTGCCCAACCGAACGTGGTTGCTATGTGGGGGTCCCTGGCAACGGTGATCGCAGCCAATATGGTCATTTACGGCAGCCTATATCCAACGCTTATGAAAAGAAATGGACTGTGGTGATGCTGACTTGAAGAAACAGGAATCGCCAGGATGCTGCACTCAGCCTCGAAGGACCTGCCCACGAACCCAGTTCTGAAGGGGCTCGTGAGATCCAGACCAAGGGTCCTCATCAACTGACCTTCAAAAACAATTTATTTTTTTTCTCACAGGCATTGATCAACTTTTTCATTTGTGGCTTCTGCCAATGGTCCAAGTCTCGAAAGACGGAATCATGCCTCGATGATCCACCAGAGGACGCTGGGTCCGGACGGAGACGCCGCTGGTGTTCATGTCTGCTTGCTTTGTCAAAGCGCTCAAATTTTCTGCCAAAAAATGTGAAGAAATGTGCAAACGTGTTCGTGCGTGTTGGCGACTTGGCGTACTGTACTGGCGTGCGAACGTGTGAGAGTGTGTGTGCGCGTGTGAATGTACGTGTGTATGTACTTACATACTCAAGTCTTTTTGCAGGCTTTTGGATTTTGATTTTGGATTTTGGATTTCTCAAGCGCAAGTTATGAAGGTGTGTGTGTGTGTGTGTGTGTGTGTGTGTGTGTGTGTGTGTGTGTGTGTGTGTGTGTGAGTGT
>JAAUXT010121460.1_pt1 | contig 15440 bp, 13 predicted proteins | sample 7278171 | NCBI WGS metagenome assembly JAAUXT01 (sample SAMN14350112, study PRJNA611818) | marine sediment metagenome | isolation source: surface marine sediment (1.8m) | place: French Polynesia: Moorea | collected 2018-08 | reverse complement strand
CTGGACAGGAATGAACAGTATCAACCCACCACTTATGCGAACACCCCAGCGGATAGCCTCGGCCTCCGCCAACCCGCTGTGAGCAGCCAATTCACCTGAGGCCGCTCCGATAGCGACGGCCGCCCAGGTGTGCTTTACTACCGCCTCCGTAGCCCCCCACCGCACTGAAGTATCCTGCAAGGAGTTGTCGTGAATCCAATCCATCGGCTTTACCTGATCGCCGTCGTTGCGGCCGCCAGCGGCTGCGGCACTGAAACTGAGACCGCCGCCCCCGAGCCGCTGAACACCGACCGGCAGCGCTTCAGCTACGCCATCGGATACCAGCTGGGGCAGGACGTTGGCGGGCGTGGTCTGGATGTTGACCCGGCAGCCCTCGCGCAGGCGGTACGCGACGGCCTGACAGCAGCGGAGCCCAGGCTCTCCCGGGAGGAAATGCAGGCCGCGGTTGTCAAGCGTCTGCAGAACCAGATGGAGGGCCGACGCCAGCTCGCGGACGAGAACCGGGAGAAAGGCAAGACTTTTCTGTCTCAGAACAAGCTCAAGGAAGGCGTCGTCGAGACCAGCAGCGGGCTGCAGTACCGCGTCATGGAGCCGGGGGGAGGTCAAAAACCGACGGCCGACAGCCAGGTTACGGTGCACTACCGTGGCACCTTGTTGGACGGCACCGAGTTCGACAGCTCGCTGAGTCGCGGTGAGCCCACGAGCCTGCAGGTGAACCAGGTCATTCCCGGCTGGCAGGAGGCGCTGCAGCTCATGGCCGAGGGTGCCAAATGGAAGGTGTTCGTGCCTTCGGATCTGGCTTATGGCGAGCGGGGTGCGGGCGATGCCATTGGTCCCGGGGAAACGCTGATTTTCGAGATTGAGCTCATCTCCGTAGACGCCAGGTCGCCTCAGAGCGAAAGCTAGCCCGGATTTCTCACCGGGCTAGAGCTGCTCGCGGGTGGCATGGAAGGAGAACTCCGGCCAGCGCTCCTCCGTGAGAGCGAGGTTCACCGTGGAGGGCGCTAGATAGACAAGCTCGCCAGCGTGGTCGATGGCCAGATTGGCAGCCACCCGGTCCCGGAACTGGCTGAGCTTGGCCTCCTCCTCCCACTTAATCCAGCGGGCGGCCGCGACCGACACGGGCTCGAAGGCACATTCGACTTTGTACTCGCTTTTGAGGCGGAAGGCCACCACATCGAACTGCAGCATGCCGACGGCGCCCAGGATGACCTCGTTGCCCAACAGGGGCCTGAATACCTGTGTGGCACCCTCCTCGCATAGCTGGTCGAGCCCCTTGTGCAGAGCCTTCATGCGGAGCGGGTCCCGCAACAACACGCGGCGGAAGATCTCCGGCGCAAAATTCGGGATGCCGACGAATTTGAGCTCCTCGCCCTCGGAGAAAGTATCTCCGATGCGTATGGTCCCGTGGTTGTGCAGCCCGATGATGTCGCCCGGATAAGCCTCCCCGACCTGGCTGCGATCCGAGGCCATAAAGGTCAGGGCGTCGCTGACCTTTACGTCGCGACCAAGCCGTACATGGCGCATGCGCATGCCTTTGCGATACACCCCCGAACAGACGCGCAGGAACGCGATCCGGTCTCGATGGGCCGGATCCATATTGGCTTGGATCTTGAAAACAAAGCCGGAAAGTTTCTCTTCCGTGGCGGACACGGCTCGCGTTTCCGCCGCATGGGACTGGGGTGACGGGGCATGTTTCACGAATGCACTCATCAGATGCGTGATGCCGAAATTATTCAGCGCCGTGCCGAAAAAAACCGGCGTCAACTCCCCGGCCAGATACGCCTCCCGACTGAACTCGTGACTCGCTCCCTTGACCAGCTCGATTTCCTCTCGGAGCTCAGCGGCGAAGCCGCCCAGCACTTCGTCGAGCAAAGGATTGTTCAGCCCCCGAATGACCTTGCCTTCAGCCGACTGGTCCTGCTGACCGGGCTGGTAGAGATGCACTGCATCCTCGTACAGGTGATACACGCCCTTGAAACCCTTGCCCATGCCGATGGGCCAGGTGACAGGGGCACATCTGATGCGCAGGATCTCTTCCACTTCATCCAACAGCTCGACCGAATCACGTCCTTCTCTGTCCAGCTTATTGATAAAGGTGAAGATCGGCGTCGTACGCAAACGGCACACATCCATCAGCTTGATGGTGCGCTCTTCCACCCCCTTGGCCACGTCAATCACCATGAGCGCCGAGTCCACTGCGGTCAGCGTGCGATAGGTGTCCTCGGAGAAATCGGCGTGCCCGGGCGTATCCAGAAGATTGACGATTCGGTCCTCATAGGGGAACTGCATCACGGAGGAGGTGACCGAGATGCCCCTCTCCTTCTCCAGCGCCATCCAGTCCGAGGTGGCATGTCGAGCCGCCTTACGGGCCTTGACGGTGCCGGCAAGCTGAATCGCGCCGCCGAAGAGCAGCAGCTTTTCGGTCAGCGTGGTCTTACCCGCATCTGGGTGGGAAATGATGGCAAAGGTCCGCCGTCGAGCGGTCTCTGTCGCAAGCTGCGTCATGAGCACGGCCGTGCCGAAAAGACTGCATCATATCAGACGCCGCGCGCAGGCTTCATGCCTCAGGAGCACGGACCGTGTCTCCCGGCGGCCACGGACAGTCGCCCGGCCGGCGTTTCCCCTTCAGGGAGCACCTGCGCATCTCGTTCAACAGACATGGCCGGGTGCGCAGAGCAGCCCAGCATACTAGCCCGCAAATTACCGGGGCAGTCCGCCGTCCGTCGGCGGGGGCGGGGGTGATACCTGATGGAGGACGAGTCGCCAGCCGCCCGCAGTCCGGCGGTAGACGTTGCTGGCAATCATCGCAGGCTGAACCGGCGGGCCACCCGGGAAGGTCACGTTCTCCTCGACGACGTGCACGGCCATGCTGTCGCTCTCGAACCACTGGCGATGATGAACCACCACCTCCGGAGACTGGGGATGCTGGAAAATGGATTGCCAACTCTCCTGCACGGCACCCCGGCCTTGCAGAACAGGACTCATGGGCAGCACACAGGCGATATCGTCCGTTGCGTCCCATACCGCCATCATCGCCGCCAGATCGTGCGCCTCGAACGCGTCGTAAAAGGCGTCTTCCGCGTCCTGAGGGGTCTCGAACTCGATCGCCATAATTGCCTCTCGCTGGGGTCCGGTGTCAGGCGCTATGTTAACCCGGATAGTGCGTTCGCGGCGGCAGCCGGCGAATCCGCCCGCGTTATGGGTCGATACGGCGACTCGACCGGCCTCCTGGGAATCGGCTATCGTTGAAGGCATCGCCGGGCTCTGAGATAGGGCAAGTCTCTACCACCTGCAGCCGCAGGCGATGCGGCTCCGGAGCACCGCCACAGCAGGGGACAATCGCGAGCTTGGAAACGAATGCCATGGAGCAGTCTGGGACGGATACCCTCCGCTCAGTGGAACCGGCCGAGCCGCAGACAGGGCAGGAAAAAGCGAGCACGCAACGCCGGGCGCAGGTGGACGCGGAGCTCGTTCGACTCGTCTATGCCCAGGCGCCCCTTGGCATAACTACCAGCCTGGTAGTCGCCGCGCTCGTGGCTTTCGCCCACTGGGACGTGGTGGAAACGTCTTTGATCGTTGGCTGGTTCATCGGCCACGTCCTGGTCAACGTGTTTCGCCTGCTGCTGATTCAGGCATATGGGTCCGACTTGCGTGCCAAGGCGAAGCCTCAGACCTGGGGCAACTGGTACACGCTGACCAGCGCGGGTTCCGGAGTCGCGTGGGGGTCGACGGCCCTGCTGACCGCCCTCAGTCAGTCGCCCTCGCATCAGTATTTCGTCGCGTTCGTGGTCGGGGGTATGGTGTCAGGCGGGCTGGCAGTGCTCTCTCCCCTGACCAGAGCCTATGTGGTGTTCTCCGTGCTCGCTCTCCTGCCGGTGGCACTTTGGTTTTTGCTTCAGGGCGACCAGATCTATTTCCTCATGGGACTGCTGGGCATACTGCTACTGAGCGTCATGCTCCTGACGGCGCGACGGCTGAATGCCAGCCTGACTCGTTCCCTCGACCTGTCGTTCGCAAACGCGGAGCTCGCCAATACCGTAAGTGCGGCATGTGATGAAACGGTCCGAATAAATCGCGAGCTGGAGCGCGAGGTCGCCGCTCGACGACGAATCGAGGCCTGGTTGAAGAGGGAAAAAGAACGGGCCCAGACCACGCTGCAGTCTTTGGGCGACGCCGTCATCACCACCGATGCCGGGTGCCGTATCGATTTTGTCAACCCCGCAGCCGAGCAGCTCACTGGCTGGAGTCTGGCCGACGCCCACGACCGCCCGCTAGAGGAGGTGTTTCGCCTTCACGGCAAAGCCGACAGGCGGGATGGACGAGCCGATCCCGTACGCCACTGCCTGTCGGAAGCCGTGACCCAGGGCTTCGGCGATGGCATCCTGGAGCGCAAGGACAAGGCCCGGATTGCCGTCCAGCACTCCTGGGCCCCCATACAGGACTCGGTTGGCGAGCTCAGCGGCTCGGTACTGGTCTTTCGCGCGTCGAGCGAACAGGCCACTGCCGTCGGCACGTTCGCCACGGAAGACAGCGCCGATTCCCTCACGGGGCTGCTCGACCGCCCGAGCTTCGAGCGCCGGCTGCTGCGTGCTGCCGCGACCGCAGAGTCAGCGGGCATCGAGCATGTCGTGCTCCGTGTTCGGGTTGACGAGTGCGACACCGTCCGAGACCTGCACGGCAAGCAGGCCGGAGACGAGCTTCTCAGAAGTCTCGCTGGATTGCTCAGGGGGCAATTTCGAGAAACCGATTCCGTAGCGCGATTGAGCAACAGCGAATTCGGGATTCTGCTCGAGCACTGTCCTGTTGAGGGCGCGCAGCCGGTGGTGGAGAAAGTCGACCTCGCCATCGCCGGTTTCCGCTTCCCGTGGGCCGGGCAAGAGCTGGCGTTGACACCCGAGCTGGAAGTCAAGGCCCTGCGCGCCAGGGCAGAGCTCGAGTCCCTCCCTCTTCCCTGACCGACTCGCGCAGGGGGCCCGACCTTCCCCGCCCCTTAACTGCAGGATCCCGAATGGTTGTCGCGACGAACTTACCGGCTTGCATGTAGCGGGCAGGCTTGAGCCCCGGGCTGTGTCACCGAACCGCATCCCGCCCGTGCCGAAGTCCGCGGGGCACCAGCCATCGCTCGAGAAGCTCGAATAGACCCTGGGCCAGCAGCGCAAGGCCAGCCGCCGGTACCGCGCCCATGAGAATCAGGCCTGTGTCGTCCAACCGAATCCCCGTCAGAATCGGTTGCCCGTAGCCTCCAGCACCGATCAGGGCCCCCAGGGTTGCGGTACCCACGTTGATGACGGCCGAGGTCTTCACGCCCGCCAGGATGGCCGGTAACGCCATGGGCAGCTCCACGAGCCGCAGCTGCGCCCCCGGGGTCATGCCGAGGGCCTCAGCGGACTCCTTCACCGCAGGCGTGATGCCCCTCAGCCCCGTGTAGGTGTTGCGGACTATAGGCAACAGGCTGTAGAGAAACAGAGCCACGATGGCAGGACCGGCGCCGATGCCCAGCAACGGAATCATGAATACCAGCAGCGCCAGTGACGGGATGGTCTGCACCACGCCCACGGCCGCCAGGATCCCATGTCCGAAGCGCGCCCGCCTCGCCGCCAAGATGCCCAGCGGTACCGCCACCAGGATGGCACTGCTGAGGGATATCGCCACCAGGAACAGGTGCTCCTGGGTGTGCTGCCAAAGTCGGGAGGCGACGGTTCGTTCCCGGACCTCGGCCTGCAACGCCAGGCGTTCAGCAAGGAAATCCGCGGCCACTCGCTGCTCCTCAACACCTTGCAGCTTCACGCGGGCGTTCATGGCCATCATATCCGCCGTGGCGATTTTCCCGACCAGTCGCTCCAGACCCCGCAACACGGCCGGAGCACGGGAGGCCAGGTCGCTTCTGTACACGAAGACCGCCTCGTAGCTCGGAAAGTAACGCCGGTCATCGCGCAAAACCCGAACCTGGTAGTGCTGTATTTCCGCGTCCGTGGCGTACGTGTCGATAACATCGATGGTTCCTGCCGCCAGCCCGCGGTATGCCAGGTCATGATCCAGCCCGGTAACGCGTTTCGGCGCGAGACCGTAGTGCCGACGTAGACCAGGCCAGCCATCCGCCCGGTCCATGAATTCGTTGCTGAAGCCGTATCGGAGACCGGGGTGTGCTAGCAGATCAGAGACTTCGGCGATTCCCAGCCCAGCTGCACGAGCCTCGAGCATGCCCAGTGCATAACGATTGTCGAACCCGAGAGGCATGCTGACGCGAATGCCCTGAGCCGCCAGCAACGGCTGCAAGCCCGCCCGGCTTCCAGCCGCCTGGGGAACCCCGGCGAACATCTCCTGAAGCAGCGTGCCGGTGTACTCGGGATACAGGTCAATGTCGCCTCGTTTCAGGGCCTGCCAGAGCGTGCGCGTTCCCCCCAACTCCCGCACTTCGGCTGGTAAGCCCTCCTTGCGCATGACCTGCGCGGCCATCTCCGCCAGGATCACCGACTCGGTGAACTTCTTCGCCCCGACGACCACGCTGTCCCCATGCGCCATCTGCCCCCCGACTGCCAGCATCATGAGGAAGATCTTGGCTGCGCCCCGCATCAGCCGATCCCGGAGAGCAGGCTACGCTGCGCGTTTACGAAGCGCTCCACAAAGGGCGTCACGGGCGCCTCCAGCAGGGTCCGCATGCCACCTTGCTGCTCTATCCCCCCATCCCGGAGCAGGACGACCTGGTCGGCAAAATGGGCTGCTTCCGCCAGATCGTGGGTGACCATCACCACGGTCTTCTGCAGAGACTGAAACACGTTACGAAGATCCATCTGCAGCTCGTAGCGAATCAGCGGATCCAGCGCACCGAGAGGCTCGTCCAGAAGCAGCAGCTCCGGGTCCAGCATGAGTGCGCGCATCAGCGCGACCCGCTGACGCTGGCCTCCTGAAAGCTGAGCCGGATACCGTTTGAGCCCGTCCCCGGGAAATCGTGTGAGCTCAACGAGCTCGTCCACCCGCCGGCTTATCCGCTCGGAGGGCCATCCAAGATGGCGAGCCATGAGCACCACGTTTCCGTGTGCCGTCAGGTGGGGAAACAAGCCGCCCTCCTGGATCACATAGCCCATGCGCCGGCGCAGAGCCGGTGCGGTCGACCGGTCTACCTCTTGCCCCATGAAGCCCACGGTCCCCGAATCGGCGAGAATCAGGCCGTTGACGATCCGAATGAGCGTGGACTTGCCGCAGCCGCTCGGACCAATAAGCACGGTCGTACTACCCTCGGCCACGGTGAGGCTGATGTCCCGAAGGACCGTAGCACCGGCAAAACGCTTGTTGATATCCCTGAGCTCGAGCATGACTGGAGTACTGGCAGGCGCAGCCTTCGATTGGCATTATCCTAACCCAGCTTTACTGGAGGCGTCTTATGCCGGAGGCCGAATCCGCCTGCCTTGCTTGGCCCGGTGCGGCCGCTTGCCGATCGTATGACACCGGCTGTTCACGCTGCTGAGAAGGCGCGCATCTCCTATTCAGTGCGTTCCTATGCCCACGATCCGTCGGCAGACTCGTTTGCTATGGAGGCCGCTGCGGCGCTCGGCATCGACCCATGGCGCGTCTTCAAGACTCTGGTCGTGATGCTGAACGACGACACACGGCAGCTGGTTGTGGCTGTTGTCCCGGCGGCCTGCCAGTTGAACCTCAAGGGACTGGCACGGGTAGCAGGTGCCAAGCAGGCCAGGATGGCCGATGCGCGGGACGCTCAGCGGACCACCGGCTACGTGGTCGGCGGCATCAGTCCTCTGGGCCAGCGGAGACGGCTCCCCTTGTTCCTGGACGCTACCGCCCGGAACTACGAAACCATTTTCGTCAGCGGGGAACGGCGGGGCTTGGAGCTTGAACTGCTCCCGGAAGATTTGCTCGACTTGACCGGAGGGCGATGCGCTGAGCTGGCTCGTGACGCGGTGAATCGGTAGCCTGCCCACAACGAAAGCCCGCTGCTGCCATTCACACCCGACACACCGCATTGGTGTTTGTCAGGGCCGTACCGGCATGAGTGGCCGGGACCGTCGGCCGCAGGGATAGCGGCCGTCGAGCCTGCAGAAAGGTATTCACGGCGTGTCCCGGCGGCTCGTGCCCCTACGGCCCCACCGCGAATGCTTCACCGATCGTGTATGCGGGTGCCCGCGACGACTGATGTTCGGCTGGTGTTTAACCCTGCCCTGAGCGACCACCCACACGACCGCAGTGTCGACCTACACCACCGCCCTTAACGCTCGATGACGGACAGGTCAGCCCCTGAGCAGGAGCGCGGGACATACCTCTTCGCCCGGCTCGGTGAAGCCAATGTGCTGAGTTTGCCAACATAATCTGCGATCCGAGGTCCGCCCGGTGAAAAATGCGCGCTAGGAGCATACCCGGTTTCTGCCCAGGGTCTTCGCCCAGTACAGGCATCGGTCTGCCGCTTTCAAAACGTCCATGGGGGCAACATTGCGTTCGTTGCGCTCTGCGCATCCGATGCTGACCGTTACCGAGACTTGCTTCTGCCTGCCGGAACGGGGCTTGCCTCGGCTGGCCGTCGCATGGCGCCTGGAACGACCTTTGCCGCGGACGGTGAAACACGCATCGGCGACAGACCTACACAGGGCTTCGAGATGCGTCTCCGCCTCGTGCAGAGCTTTCCCGGGAAACACCACAGCGAACTCCTCGCCCCCGTATCGGTACGCCTTTCCGCCTCCCGACACTCGTGCGAGCTTGGACGCCACCATGCGCAGCACCTGGTCGCCCGCATCATGCCCGTATCGGTCATTGAATTTCTTGAAATGGTCCACGTCCACCATCGCGATGCTGTAGTGGGCGCCCAGCTTCAAGAGGTTTTCGCGAAGTGCGCGGCGGGCAGGCAAACCCGTCAGTTCGTCCACGTAAGCCATATGGTAGGACTCCTGCACGATGGCCAGGATGAGCATGAGCCCAGCCGCGGTCAGGAACAGCGACACCATCAGACCGTCGTCTTTCACATGCATGGCCATCTGCGACGACGCCAGCACACCCAGGATTGCCCCATCCAGCGGCATCCGGCGAAGCAGGACGCGCACCAGCAAGACAACGAAAGCCACGACAAATACGGCTGCCGCCGGGTCCGAAATGGGCGATTCCACCCGCGGAGCCGGCCAAGACGCTCGATATACTCGAAGGCCATCCAACCAATCCGGACTGGTCCGGGCCAGCCACGCGACAAGCAGCACTTGCAGGGACAACAGGCCCAGCCGCAGACCTCCCCGCCAGGTCAAAATGCCCCGCTCGCTCAACAGGGCGAACACCGCCACGTTAAGGGGCAGCAGAACGGTCGTTGACCAATAGATGACGCCGCTATCCAACGTCTGGATATCTCGCCCAGCCAGCGTCGGCAAAGAGACCGAATGCGCCAACGCCAGCAGCAGCAGGATGAAGAAGGCACGGCTGCGATTGAACATCCAGGCCAGCGCCATACCGCCGACCGCAACGATGTGGGGCCCGTAAGGCAACAACGCCCGAAAAAGCTCGGGCAACTCTGTCGCATGTCGCCACGCAATGACAGTCAGCGCCAGCATGACCGCCGGTACTGCGAGCGAGACAACCAGGTTGCGCATAGGTGGCGGTCGGTTCGAAGCCTGTCGTTTCAGGCTATTCTAATATACGATGACAGCGCCGGCGGGCCGCCATCGCGTCCGAGCCGCGCCCGCCACCGACAGCGAACCACGGTATTCGCCATGGGCCAGCTAGCTCAGCCCGACGAGAGTAATGATTTTCAGGCGGTACATGTCGCCGTCTTGCACCGCAGCCTCAGGGAATGGACGGGACGCGAGCTGTTGGACCCTCGTCTCTCTGCGCGGGCAGCCGCACGCGCCTTGTTTTTCGCACCCTTCGCCGTGGTGTCGCACACGCCAGACCCGGATCCGATCTTCAGCTATGCCAATGCCATAGCTCTCCAGCTATTCGAGATGACGTGGGCGGGTTTCACGACACTGCCGTCAAGATTGTCGGCAGAGTCTTTGGTGCGTGAGGAGCGGGCAAGCCTGCTCGCGCGCGTCGCCAGTCAAGGTTATATCGATGACTACTCCGGTGTTCGTATCTCCCGCAGCGGGCGGCGCTTCCTTATCGAACAGGCTACGGTCTGGAATCTGATGGACGAGGCGGGCCGCGGGTGCGGACAGGCGGCAATGTTTAGCCGATGGCGTAGCCTGTCAGCGGAAACCCTCTGACAGCAGGCCGTCATTCAGCGCCACCGTGCGTACGACCTCAAATCGTGCCACGAGGTCTGGCCCGAAATACGCCAAGGGCGAGTCTGCCCGGATTCTATACCGGCAGTATCGCCGCTCGTCATCGACACTTTCGACCGGCTATCTGCTAAAGCATGGCGCCGCCTGCCCGGCAGGCGGCCGCTTCGGCATCCATCCGGGCATCGCGCTGGCCGAGACGCCCGATAAGGCGCTCATAGTCGGCCGGCGTGTCGACGTCGAACAGGACGTGGTCCCGGTCCACGGGAAACGGGTAAACCAGTTCAGGGTGCTGGTCAATAAACTGCCTGCAGCTAAGACGGCTGTCGCCGTTCAAGAGTGCCCGCCTGTGCTGACCATCGCAGATAACGGGATTGCCGCGCCGCCCCTGGTATTGAGGTACGAGGACAGAACCATGACTGCGCTGAGCAAACGCGCTGATAAGTTCACTGACGTCCGTCGGCTCCAACAGTGCCTGGTCTGAGAGACACACCATAAAGCCGTCGCAGGGCTTTGCGAGAGCCGCCAGACCGGCTTGAATGGAGGTCACCCGCCCCTGGTTGTAATGCTCGTTATACACCACACACACGGGCAATCCGTCGAGCATCGCGCGCACCCGCTCCGCTTCATGTCCCACGACTACTACGACCTCTTCCAGCGGGCACGAAAGAAGCGTGCGCGCCGTGCGCAGCACAAGCGGAACGCCCTGAACGTCGAGAGCGAGCTTGTTGACCGGAGCCATGCGTCGGGATTGACCGGCCGCTAGCAGTATGGCTGATATTGTTGTCACGCTGTCTCCCGTCAAAGTCGTTTCGCTTAAGTCTTGGCGCGCGGCGCCGAATGGAAACGGTCGAGACGCCATCGCTCAAATGTCCTAATGAACGCCATAGACATCGCGACGCTCGAATGATTCGCGGAGGCGGCCACGGCCCTTCCTCACGTGACGCTCTTCGGTCACCGCGGGAGTCGGGCGCTGGTGAGCTGGCGCATAGCCCGGGCATTCGTACTAAACTGCCATGAGATGCGCCAGTTGCAAGAGCCGACACTGCTCGTTCGCTTGGGCACAAAGCTTGACCAACAGGAGAAACCATGCGCACCCCGAGGGCTTGTTCATCGTTCTACCAGCTGTTCGGTTTTGTGCTTCCGCTGCTGGGCACCCTGCTCTTGCCGGCGAGCAGCTACGGTAACGAGTTCCGACATGGCCTGCGCGCCTACCTCGACGGTGATTACCAGACTGCCCTGGCCGTGTGGGAGCCACTGGCGTCGCAAGGCAACGCCGCGGCACAACACAGCCTCGGAACGCTGTACGACGGAGGGCGGGGGGTGGCACAGGATTACGCAAGGGCAGCCGAATGGTTTAGGCTCGCCGCCGAGCAAGGTCACGCGAGCGCCCAGTTCCGTTTGGGCGACGCCTACTACCACGGGCGGGGTGTGGTGCGTGACCAACGGCTGGCTGAGGGATGGTGGCTGCGAGCCGCATCCCAAGAGTTCGTACCCGCTCAGACAAGCTTGACCAACCTTTACCAGGCAGGAAGGGGAAAACTTCGCAACCAGGCACAGGCGCAGAAGTGGTATCGCCAGGCGGCGACTAACGGGTCCCGGACCACCCAGCAGCTTGCGGACAAACCGCATCGGGACGTGGTGCACCCAACGTCCCATTCGCTCCTTATCGACGGGAGTGTGCTTGCAGTGGCCTCACCTCGCCATCCGTCTTTGGCGGGTGACAGGCAAGTCCGACGCGAAGCCTGGATACTCCGCCAGCGGCCGGAGCATTACGCGCTGCAGCTGGCGGCCGGCGAAAACGAGCGAAACATCGTTGCATTCATCAACCGCCACAACCTGGCCGGCGAAGCTGCCTACTTCCGGTTCAACAAAGACGGCGACGATTGGTATTCCCTGCTCTACGGTGACTACGCGAATTACGCCCAGGCCAAGCAGGCTCTCGACGCCCTGCCAAGCCACCTGCACCGCAACCGGCCCTGGGTACGGACGCTTGCGAGCGTGCAGGAGTCTATCGCCGCTGCTCAAACAGATCTTGCCGACTGACAGAGCCATTGCATGTCTGACGAAGCGTGGAAAGAAGCAGTTTCGGACCTGTGGACCGTTGCCCGTCAGTTCCAAACCAGGGCCCCGGACGTGGACAGCTGGTCTTTGAGACTCGTGCACGAGCGCAGCCAGAGTCTTTCCGCTCGGCAAAACGTGATACAACCCATCGACAACCGCTCTAGCAGGGGCGCTCATATCACGGTAATCGAGCGGGGCGGTGCTGCCTACGCAGCCACCGGCGACCTCAGCCCTGCAGGACTGCTGGCGGCCCTGGAGACGGCGCGCTCATGGGCAAGTAGAACGACGCATAGGGGACTTGTACCCGCGGAGACGATCCCCCGCCTCAGACACGCGGGAAAATACCACTCACCCGTGGAGACCAGCTGGGAGTCCATACCCCTCGAAGAGAAACTTGATCTCGTTCACGACGCCGGCAAGCGCCTGAAGATACACAACCGCATCGTGGATTGGCACTCCCGCCTCAGCTACGGGCAAACCGACGTTCTCTTCATCAGTTCCACCGGCAGCAGCATCGAACAGTCTTTCCACTACCTGACGCCGTGGCTGGCGGCGGTCTCCAACCGGGACGCTGAATCTCAACAACGTACCTTCGGCGGCTGGCGTGCCGCCTGCCAAGGGGGAATGGAGCGGCTGGATTCCATCGGGTTTCAGGACGAGGCCCCAAGGGTCGCGGAAGAGGCGTTAGCGTTGCTGGACGCGCCCAACTGTCCTTCGGAGGTGATGGATCTTCTGCTGACGCCCAGTCAGATGATCCTGCAGATTCACGAGAGCATCGGTCACCCCCTAGAGCTGGACCGCATTCTTGGCGATGAACGCAACTACGCTGGCGGCAGCTTCGTCACGCCAGAGATGATCGGCACCTATCGATACGGGTCCCAGCAGCTCAACGTCACCTTTGCTCCGGACACGCCCGGAGAACTGGCGAGCTACGCCTATGACGACGAAGGTACGCCAGCCGAAGCCCGTCACCTTATCCGCCACGGAGTGCTGGAGCGTCCGCTTGGCGGCGTTCTGTCCCAGGCGCGAAGCACTCTTCCGGGTGTCGCGAACGCCCGTGCCAGCAGCTGGAATCGTCCCCCCATCGACCGCATGGCGAACATCAACCTGGAACCAGGCGACAAGAGCCTGCCGTCGCTTATCGGTTCGATCGAGCACGGCGTGCTCATGGACACCAATCGCTCCTGGTCCATCGACGACAGCCGCAACAAGTTTCAGTTCGGCTGCGAGTACGCCCGCTTAATCCAGAACGGCGAGCTTCGGGATGTCGTGAAGAACCCTAACTACCGGGGAATTTCTGCCACCTTCTGGCGCAGTCTCGACGGTGTCGGCGACAGGAGCACCCATCAGGTGCTGAGCGTATCGAACTGCGGAAAGGGTGAGCCTAACCAGATGATCCACGTGGGCCACGCATCTCCCGCTTGCGTGTTCCGGAACGTAGACGTTTTCGGCGGAAGCTGATCAAGCGCCAAAAAAGGGCAGGCAAGAGCAAGCAGGATGAGCTGAAATAACCCGGGCTGAAAAGAAGAGCGGACGGATTACGGGTGGCACCCAAAAACCAGCCACCTCCCCATACCCCCCTTACCGCCCTCATCATGCCCTACCCCTCACATCTCATCCCAAGCGCCTATCACCATCCACCACTCACTGTTATCCACTCACTACTCACTAATCACCACCATTCACGCTCTCCCCCATGAAAACCTATTTCGAGAAGCTGGCCGCTTTTCTGGAGGGCCTGCTGCAGCCCCAAGAGGCGTACACCTGCCACTTGCTGGGCGAAGACTCCGATTTTGTCCGGTTCAGCCGGGGGCGCATTCGCCAGGCTGGAAATGTGCGGCAATGGGAGCTGCGCCTCGACTTGATAGCGGGTCGACGGCACGCCGCCGGCAACGTCAACCTGTCGGAGAACGCCGATCAGGACCACCGCACCCTGTCCACACTCGTGGACACGCTGCGCGCGCAGAGCAAAGGCTTACCTGAAGATCCGCACCTTCTGTTTGCCACAGAGATTAACGACAGTGAAGACATGGACCGTGTCTTGCTGCCGGACAGCCAGTCGGTGGTAGAGGAGATCCTCGACAGCGCAACGGGCATGGACCTGGTGGGGATCTGGGCCAGCGGGCCTCTGTTCGCCGGCTTCGCCAACTCGTTCGGGCAGCGAAACTGGTATCAGACCGGCAGCTACAGCCTTGACTGGAGCTGTTTCAAAGGACGTGACAGCGCCGTCAAGGCAAGCCACGCGGGGCAATCCTGGAAGCCCGAAGAGCTCACCCGCAAAATGGCCCAGGTACGTAGCCAATTGCGGCTCATGGAGCGACCGACCGTGACCATCAAGCCCGGCCGCTACCGGGCCTACCTGGCGCCGGCAGCTCTGAACGAGCTTCTCGGCATGGTGGCCTGGGGAGGATTCGGTCTGAAGAGCCAGCGAACGGCTCAAAGCCCCCTCATCAAAATGACCACAGGCGGCACCTGCCTGCACCCCTCCGTCACCCTGATGGAGAATCGTGGCGAAGGTCTGATGCCGCGCTTCACAGAAGACGGCTTCATGGCGCAGGCATGCGTAGAGCTCATCAGCCGGGGACAGTACCGCAACTCCCTGGTGAGCCCGCGCAGCAGCATGGAGTACGGCCTGCCCGTTAACGCGGGCGCGGAGATCCCGCAGTCACTGGACATGCTTCCCGGAGACCTGCACAGGAAGAACATACTGGAGCAGCTGGACACCGGCGTATATCTGAGCAACCTGTGGTACGGGAACTTCTCAGACCGAAACGACTGCCGTATCACCGCCATGACCCGGTTTGCCTGCTTCCGGGTGGAACAGGGGGAGATCGTCGCACCCATGAACGTCATGCGGCTCGACGACAGCATTTATCGGGTGCTCGGCGACAGGCTTGCAGGGCTCACACGGGAACGCGAGTTCATCGCCGATCCCGGCACCTACGCACGCCGTTCGCTGGCAAGCGTGCGGCTTCCCGGAGCACTGGTCGAGGACTTCACTTTCACCCTCTAGCCCGGATTTCTCACCGGGATTCGGAATATTGGTTCGCTCTAGCAAAGCAGATTGGCCGATCGCCCGCAGAGGCATAGCTGTAGCTATGTCTCAAGGGGGACCGGTCAAGATGCAAAGCCAGAGTGGGCCAAGAACCGAATAGGACAGGCTGT
>JAAUXT010038369.1_pt1 | contig 15442 bp, 17 predicted proteins | sample 7278171 | NCBI WGS metagenome assembly JAAUXT01 (sample SAMN14350112, study PRJNA611818) | marine sediment metagenome | isolation source: surface marine sediment (1.8m) | place: French Polynesia: Moorea | collected 2018-08 | reverse complement strand
GGTCTGAGAGGGGAGGGGGGTGGTTAGAGAGGGGAGGGGTGTTGGAGAGGGGAGGGGTGGTTGGAGAGGGGAGGGGGTGATTGGAGAGGGGAGGGGGTGGATGGAGAGGGGAGAGGGTGTTGGAGAGGGGAGGGGGTGTTGGAGAGGGGAGGGGGTGTTGGAGAGGGGAGGGGTGTTGGAGAGGGGAGGGGGGGTGGTTGGAGAGGGGAGGGGTGTTGGAGAGGGGAGGGGGGTGGTTACATTCCAAAGTGTGGACAGACGCACACATGAATGCTAAGGGTTTAAGCCAACAGTGGCACCTAGATGGCTGGCTATGCGACCATCAATGACCAAACCAATACAGAACTGTACTGAACTGCATTGTGTGGTTTGGTGCAGTTGATGCCATTTTGGTGCAGTTCATGCAGCTTTGTGCGGTCCATGCAGTTTTATGCGGTTCATGTGGTCAGAGTATGTCCTCGTGATGACCTTTTATTTTGTTTGTCCGGTGCAATTCATATTTATTGGTCACAGCAACAATGTTTCCTTCTGTAAATCAATCAGACGTTCACACGGCGGCAGACTTATGGACGTTGAATTCAGACTGCTGAACCTGCGAGGTTTTCTGCTAGGGCCGTGTAACTTGCAAATTGGGGTGCCTTGACTAGGACAATAATTTTGAGTGGCATACTTCTGTCCAGGTTCTGATGCTAGCGTCTTTGCATCAATCTTATACAAAAGGGGCGATGGAGGGATGTGAATATCAGCCTGACCCTGTTCCTTCCCTAAGGGGTGGAACAGTCTCAGTTATATCCACAGTGCATGACACTTGCCTCGATGGATACTCAGTCCACAACGTAGTGTACCTAGGGAGACATGTAATACGTACGTGCTCCATACATCTGGAAGAAGGGCTTTCATAGGTTGGACCACACTCCTCATGACAGACACCAGATCCAGGTGGGCTGATCCTATGCTTTGCCACAATCCCTTTTCCTGGTGTGAGCCTCATGGGTGCTAATCTTCCTGAGCCCCACATCACATTGCGCAAAGGTGGTCCTATGTGACCGCACCTACACACCATCAACTTTTCAGTTAGTGAACTGAGAGGAGCCGAAAGTTCTCCATGCCATAAATGACGTGTCAGGTCCAGTGAGGGGTTTCGTTTTGCATTGCCCATCTCCCATGTTCCTCATCCTCCCACATCCTTTGCCACCCAGCTGGACATAAAACCAAATAACACCTTACCTGAGGCATGTTATCTTTTTATTCCATGCCTGCTTGCAAACCTGGGGCCATCCAGAGAACACAAAGAGGGGCAATGGGCAACACCAGAAGTCCGGGGCCCAGCTACAATGTTCAACAAAATGGAGCAGACCACGCGGACCTTCTGTTCGCAAGCATCAAGAGGCATCTTGATACTGTCCAGAGTGCTAGTGCGCTGATTGGCTGCGCAGGGCATCTATTTATGTGTTCTCATTTTTGGAACTATAGGCTGCTCGCAACTGACTGCGATGGATCAGTATAACACGGAACATGGGAGAGCTGGCTGGGAACACTTTAGCGGCTCTTACCGCGCACAAACCTCTGTAATGACGTTGTGTCTGCATGGGCCCTGAGTGGGCCATCATTCTCTGCAGCACCATCACATTCCAAAGAATGATTTGGTCTGTTCAGTGCCATTTATACAGTTCAGTGCATCTCTCATCCCCGAGAATTACCCTGAACAACACAAAGGCACACTCGTAGAATGCAAAGAGTTTCAAGTGTCCTACAGCGACAAAATCTGAACAACAAAGATTCATCAGTCGAGCAGATTGTTGTGTCACTTGATTGAGAAATGTGATATTGCAATTGTGTGCACGTCGCTCACGTCCAAGCTCCACATGGGTGTTGTATAAGGCTAGCCGGGGAAGCCTCGACGACCCACGGGGGCTGTAGGACCCACGGGGCCTATAGGACCCACGGGGCCTATAGGACCCACGGGGCCTATAGGACCCACGGGGCCTATAGCGCCTGGAGGGCCCTGGTCGCCATCAAACCCCGGGGCTCCAGGGATTCCCTGAATACCCTGGGATCCCTGTTGGCCCGGGGGTCCAATTGCCCCTGGAAGTCCAAGAGCTCCAGGCTGACCAACACGCCCGTCGTATCCCGTGTTTCCTGTGGCACCAGTCCTTCCTTCAAAACCGGGTCTCCCAACACGTCCTTCGGGTCCCAAAGGTCCTGGTGGTCCCTGAAATCCGCGATATCCTCGATCACCTTTCTCTCCAGGCGGACCCGGTGGGCCCGGTAAACCAACAACATCGCCCGTTTGAGTAACAGCAGGTCCTGGCAGCCCCGTCGCGCCAGGAGGTCCTTGTGCTCCGGGTTGTCCGAATGGTCCAGGCGGTCCGGGTGGTCCGAGGACACCTGGACCCGAGACTCGGGGTCCTGATGGACCTTGCGAGAAGAGCTGATCTAGAGTATTGGAATTGATGCCAACCTCGTTCTTTACATCTGCATGCAGAACAAATAATTTGAAAACGAAACAGAAAGAAAGGCCACAGTGACGCAATGGGAGGGCAGGTGAACGTCAAAGCAGATCTCGACCACGACAAGCTTGAGTGCAAAGGTCAGGAGAAATCAAGACGCAGATCTTAGAAGTTTCAGAACCTCACCAAAAGCCGAGTAGATTCCCACGATGCCGAGCACGAGTGCGATGATGGCGACGACGGCGAAGAGGATGAGGCTGAACTTCCACAGCGGGGACACGCTGCCCGCCATCAGGGTCGCTGTTCAACAAAAATCCACAACTGAACGGGTGAGATACCACACACCATATCGCGGCTCGGCACGCGTGGCTCTTTGTCCACAAAGGCACTCAAACGTAAAGAGGTCGTTGGCTGGTTTCTCTTTCAGCAAAAAATTCACCATTCGTTTCCTCAGGTTTCTGGAATTTCGACAGGGCTTTTACGGAACTCACATCGTTTGCTTTTTGCCTTTCTGGGCTGCAGCTGCGGCTGCGGCTGCGGCTGCGGCACTGGCTGGGGAACGTCCCCAGTGTGATCCAGTTCCATGTACTCATGGTCGCCTGGTCGCTGGTCCGTGGGCCTCGGGTTCGTGACGTTCTCGTAGCTCGGTGGATGCTCCATGTCGGCTGAAAGAGTGATGACTCTGAGGTGGTCTGATGCACACACCACAAAATTGAAAACCTTCGCCTGGCTGGCGTTCGCTTTCGCGCATTTTGAACACGCTGGACTCAATCGCAACCAGAAAAGGATTTGAGAAGGACAAAAGTTGTGTCGCATCAATGTGTGGATGTTCAATGTGAAATTACTTACTTCGTGTGAATAAATTGTTTGGTACCTCCCAACTTTCTTCAATGAGGAAGTGTTTTTGGATCTTTCCCTGTGAGTAGATCTATAGATATACCAGGGCGACACGGTTTGATGATTGTGACGGGAGTACAGGGATGAAGATTTTGAGGTGAAATCTGTGAAGCAAAGCGCCACACGTTCTCGCGCACGTTTGCTTCTTTGCAGAAACGTACCGGTAAATTGTATGCAGAGGAAACTGGAGAAAAAAAATCAACGGAGAAGGCTCCACGCAACAACAAAAGGAATGGCAGTGTACTTCCATGCAGAGCTTTCAAAGAGTTTCTTTGTGTTTCTTTGTGAAAAGGTTGAAAGACGTGTACGTTTTGCGACACAAAGTGTTTCCATTTTCACTGGGAACTTTCAACACTGCAAACGCTCTGCAGTGGAAAAACGAAGTGCGAAATGGGAAAACCACGAGGGAGTCACGTCAATAAGCTGAGTATTAGAAGTACGTTTTGTAGTAAACCACATGTTTTGAAGAACAATACGAGGCCTGTCAATTATGATGCCGCTTTTGCGCCGAAAAGAGACTGATCCCGACGACCGATTTTGTCACTCTTTTGGCAACATGTAGCACTGACATTGGTCTTCACTTGGAAGGAATGAGATCGATCTCGCACACTTTTGACCTGATCAAACAGGATGCCAAAATAGGTCAAGCTAGTGCCGCACAGCAATCCATCGACAGCAGAGCACAAACATGGGTGCATCCTTCTGTTTCTTGCTGTTGATCCTGGCCAATGTGGGTAAGCCTGAGCATCGACATGAGCAAAGAGTGAATCTCAAGTTCCTTTGCAAAGCTGGTTTCAAGCCTATCGAATGTTGGCGACGCCTGAGACAGGTCTTCCAAGATGCTGTCATGTCAAAGACTCAAGTTCGTGTCTGGTGGAGAAGGTTTCAAAGTGGAGAGGAGATGACAAGTGACAGGCCAAAATGTGGTTGCCCGCGCACTCAGAGAACACACCCAAATGCCCAGCTTCTTCAGAATCTTGTCTCCCAAGATAACAGGCGCAGCATCAGAGGGTTAGCCAATGCTTCTGGGCTGTCCAGGGGGACTGTGTGGAACATTGTCAAGAAGGACTTGAAGTTGTGACGCCGGTCAGCCCATTTTGTCCCTCACATGCTAACTCAGGAGCAGAAGGATTTCCGGAAGAAGTTGGCACAGGACAACCTTGATCTCATAAGAATCGACCCAGGAGAGTTCCTTGCCAAAGTGGTAACCACAGATGAAACTTAGATAGTGACATTTGAACCAGAAACCAAAAGACAAAGTGCCGCTTGGGTGCTGCCTGGTGAGGCCCCCCCCCCAAAAGGCTCGTTGACAGAGGGGTCAGCGCAAGACAATAATGACGGTTTTTTTCGACTTTCAAGGATTAGTGCATGTGGAGTTCATGCCCCAAGGTGGGACCATCAGATGGGAAGATTACTGTGATACTTTGATGAGATTTAAGGAATCCTTAAGGAGGAAGAGACCCCATCTGTGGCTGAGGAATCAGGAGGGTAACAGGTCCTTTTTATTGCACCAAGACAATGTGCCCGCTCATGTTGCTGTCCCAACCCTGGCCAAGTTTGGAGAATGGGGTATTGACCTTTTAGCCCACCCGCCCTACTCACCCAATCTAGCTCCGTGCGATTTTGCACTTTTTCCAAAGCTCAAGGAAGACCTTAGAGGCAGAAGGTTCCCTAACCTGGATCAGCTCAAAGTGGAGGCTAAGAGACTTCTTCGGTCATACTCTGAGGATTTTTACACCCAATGCTTCAGTGACTTGGTGACAAGATGGAAAAAGTGTGTTGCTGTCGACGGTGATTACTTCGAGGGCAGTCACATTTCCGTGCCCCCAGAGGAATTCCAGGAAGCAGAACACTCCTCTGACAGCTCTTCAGAAGACTGACACCTTTGCAGAATTTTTTGGACTCTTTATTCCTGTTTATGTTCGCCATTCATGCACCATTTGCGTGTTTTTGAAGTCAATTTACTCAATTATTGGCATGCCTTGTTGGCATTTTACATGCCCTTCATGTTTACATAATGTTTGTCTGTTGGCATTAAAGTTGGCATTTTTATACCGCATCTCGAACGTCTTCAAAATTGCGAAAAAGCGGGATCATAATTGACAGGCCTCGTATGTCGGAAAGAAGCAAGCACGAGCAATCGACAAGAAAACCGCTCATTTTTTGTTGAAACAAGTTTTGTTGCTGGTCGTGCGTGTTGACGCAATACACACTTTGTGGCTTGACTGAATTTTACGCCCACCCCCTTCGAACAAAACTTCTCTGACATGGGTCAAGCGAACAATTATCAAACGTGTTCGTCAGACAAAACGATTCCCGCTTTACACGCATGTCGATCATCCGATGGGTCCAGTTGCGCCAGTGAAGCCTTGCGCCCCGGGCACTCCCGGCGCCCCCGGCACACCCGTCGCTCCCATGGAGCCGGGAGTTCCCGCAGGTCCGACAGGCCCGGGGAAGCCTCGCGCTCCAGGAGCACCTGAAGCAGGAACATGGCCATTGACGCGTCCACACAGTGAAGGATAAAATCAAATGGAAGAAATGTTATCACGCAAGCTGTTTCTGAAATTGCCTGAATAAGGATGTGATCGTGTATAAATTTACGCTTTTTGTCACAATCCTCGACCAAAACGACCAAATGCATTGCTGTCTCACATTTTTGGGGGCAATGGAAGACAACAAACCTGCACGTCCAGGAAGACCCGGCGGTCCCGGAACGCCAACAACATTCCCATCCACGGTGACCGCAGGTCCGGCTGGTCCAGGGGGTCCGGCAGGACCTGGAGGTCCGGGGAACCCCTGGGTCCGGGCGCTCCCGCGGACCCCGTCGGAAACGTCATCGGACCCGGCTGACCTCCAGGTGGGCCGCCTTTTCCAGACATTGCCAGAAGTCTACCCAGAATCTTCTCATTTGCGTCTTTGTCATTTCTTACATCTGGAAAGAGACAATTCCAGTGACGGACAAAATCAACGCAGCTGTTGACTGGTTCCACAAGAGTCAAGCAAGAACACAAGTTTTCACACTTTCCCTCAGAACAGTTCAAATCTCAAGACAGTCAAGGAACGCAGAACATAAAAACGTCTTTCTCCGCTGAATTACCCAGAGCGGTGTGCACTCCGTAGATGGCGAGCAGCTGGGCGATGAGGCTGAGTACCCCGAACAGAATCACGCTGAACTTCCACAACGGAGACAAAGTTCCAGAGGCGCCCATTGTCGGTCGCACCTGAACAGCAGAGAAAAGGTTTTCCTCTGTCAAATGGAGACATGTTGCAAAATCTACCCCTGGGTTTGTGACAAATTATAACAGATTTGTTCCAAAGACTAAAACAGTTCAATGCAAATGAGCAAGACACTGACGACACCAAAATTTGCAAAACAACCACGTTCGTTCCTATCCACTCGCAACAGCATGCAGACGGTGTCGGCAGACACAAGTGCAGAGAAAGAGAGAGAGAGAGAGAGAGAGAGAGAGAGAGAGAGAGAGAGAGAGAGAGAGAGAGAGAGAGAGATGTTGGTTTCTCGCGCGCGTCAACACCATTCCTCGCTTGTGCGCGAACCACATTGTTTTTGATGGTGACTTCAACTTTATGAAGTTCGGACGCTGGCCCTGTCTCAAGAAGCCACGTGCAGAGAATATGAGTACAAATGGATATTTTTTCCAAAACAGTTGAGTTACACTTACCTGTTCTTGCAGTTTTCACTTAAATACTCCAAGCCTGTGGAAAGACACAGGGACATTCGGCAGTTTCGATCGCAGTGAGTGACGTTCCGCTTTACTGCTTTCTCACGTTGCTGAGTATGGCTCCAAAATAACACTCATCGTGACTGCCCTTGGAACCGAAGCAAAAAAAAGCGATTTGTTTGGGGTGCTCCGATATTTGCTCAGGCTGAACATTGGCATTTCAGAGGAGTTCACGCACCGACACTTTGAGTTTTGTACCTGATCATGTGTGGTTCTGCAAGTTGTGTCCGTTGCAGTGGCACCAGCAAGTTTTGCAAACACGTTCGCTCTTTTTCCGACTTGCTCCAAATGCCAGATTGGTGACGCAAACACCTTTTGGCTACTGGCCATTGGCTCTCAGTGCCAACTTTGCTATTTGTGCCACTGGTTTAGCATTTGGGAGGGGGCTGCTCAAAATCCTCAAAGAATGTCTGTTTTGACCTTTCCTTTTGTTTGGAAATATCCAGGTACCAAGAGCAAGGACATGAACTTCTTGCGTAGTCCAGTCCCTGAACCAACACGAAGCCTCAGAAAATTTTGGAGTTGGTGTCGTGTGCAAGAGTTGGGCTCTTCCCACGCGTGCGTGCAAGCCAGCTTATGGCAAGGCGCTGAGTACCTGGTAGAGCTACTTTGGTAGAGCTGCGTGAAGCCAAAGCTGCACATCAGGCTAGCACCTTGCGCTGATTATAAAAGCCACAGACACAACAACCCTACAGAGCAGTTTACTGTTTGCTGGAGTGAGAATAAACTTAGCATAGTTTGCCTGAGTTTTTTACACTGATGCAGCCTGGCTGAAGCTTGAGGCTGCAACCGACCACGGTGCCGCAAGCAGCGGTGGGTGTACGGTAGAGCCTGTCCGGGGCTACCCGCACACAACATTGGACCGGCCTGTGACACTGCACACTCTGTGTGCCATTTCCGTCTGAGACTTTGAGACCTTTGGGGTCATTCAACGAACTGGTCTTGTTTCACAACACTTGCAGCAAAACAAAAGTAAACTGTCATGAGCCAGATTTGAAAATGTTCTTCTGGCCAGTGTTGCCAGTTTCGGTCAAATTTGGCAGAAGTTAATTGCTCCCAGGAAGCCAACAGTTTGGCACCCAAAAATCTTTTTGTTGAACAACACACAGATTACCAGCAAGATGAAATGCACAACGATCGGAACTCGAAGGGCCCATTTCTTGTCTTGGTGTTTCGCAAATTTATTGATGGAGAAGAGCAGGATTGTTTTCTGATTGAAACATTTCACAATCACATGGCAACAAAAACATCATTGAGTTTGGCCGGTCAGTCATAACACGTCGATCGATGCGGTTTTCTGACAAAGAAAATTCTGGAGAACTCTGAGAGTTGTACGAGCTGCATGCCTCTCAGTTTTGCCATTACCCAACGAGACCAAATATGGGTCCGGCGACCCCAGGTACGCCCTGCGGTCCCATGAGGCCCGGGTGACCAGGAACTCCAGTCGCCCCTGTTCCTCCCGTCTGTCCTCGTCGTCCTGCTGGCCCAGGGGCGCCCACAAATCCAGGAGAACCTGAAGATGAAGAAACCACGGATTTCTTTGATTGCATGCACAACCTTCCTCTTTGTCTGTCTGTGTTTTGTCCAAACACACTCTCTTTCTTGTTCATGTGCGTAAACGCAGACTTCCGGTCAACGACGTTTTCAAGTACAAAACAGCAGACATGTTGCAGTCAAAGGTAGTCGTTTTGCGTGATTTACCAGGAGCTCCAGGGGCTCCCTGCGGTCCTGCGGGTCCTACAGCCGTGTTTCCGGTGACGCTGCCAGGAGGGCCCGGCACACCCGGAGGTCCCGCCGGTCCAGCGGGGCCTCGGAAACCAGCCGGACCTGAAAAAAAGAAAAAGTGTGTTTGTTCAATTGTCATCCTTTGCCGCACTGTCAATAATCCGCATGGACGCTTCACAGACAATTCACGTGAATTGCACTTGGTTGGCAGGTTACCTGGAGGTCCGACCAGCCCTCCGCCCTGGTTCTCTCGCGAGTCAGGCTGGTCGTAGTCGTCCAACGCGCCCCCCGTGGCGAGGAAAAGCAGCTTCTTGAGCGTGTCGCGCTCGCTGTCCCGACTCCGCTTCACGTCTGCAGTTCAAAAGGCAAAGTCAGGGTCCTGCTTGTTTGGACGTCTACATGGCTTGTGGTGGTATCCAAGAGAGGAAACGTGTGATTCCGACGGTGAAAAGGAAAACAGACGCAGAAAACGAAGAATTCCAGAAACCAAATGGAGCCTTTTAATCTGATCAGGCCTTTCAGATGCTTCTGCAGAAATTGCGTGACATCGCAGGGATCAAGCACCGGTGATGGCGTAGACCATGTAGATGGCCATGAGGAGCGCGACGACGGAAGCGACGCCGAACAGCAGCACGAGCACCTTCCAGAGCGGGTGCGCCTCGGAGTCGTCCCTGCCGCCTCCCCCGCCACCGGGAGCACCATCTGAACACGAGCAGCAGAGAGTTCCGAAGGCGCTCTCGCGAGAACCAGAAAAAACAGAGGTTCATTCCAAATTGCAACGATAAAGGAGCTGAGGTCGTCAAAACGTTCAAACGCAGGAAACAAGTTACTTTGTGAATGTTGACTGCATGAAGGGCGACATGGTCAGCGGTCAGACCCTGTCAACCACCGTCACCGTGTGAATATTTGTTGCCCTGTTTTCCACTTACTCCTCTGCAGGTTGTTTCTACGGTGCGGGGCGGAGTGGCGGCTCTGGTAGTTCATGTTGTCGTAGTCCTCGGGGTGCGGGGGCTTCCCTCCGGCCGCCATCACCGGGGTGGAGTACTCAGTGTACCCGGGCGGGCTCGACTCGGCGCTCCTCCGACTCGTGTGCATCCCGTACCCGTTGTTATTCTTCACTTCATACGACACCGACATGGTTCTGTGTCTTTAAACTTGGACAAATGAGCACAACAAATGAAGAACGGAAACTGTACCTGAAGCACACGCACAAAGTGAAAGTGGTAAGCAGCATCTTTTGTTTCCCCACGATTTGAAGAAGAATCTCTCTTTAACAATTTGAAACGAAAGCAGCAGTGGACTTCTGGCACACAGAATCATTGCACACACACACACACACACACACACACACACACACACACACACACGAACCCTGCAATTTAATGCGGTCTTGCAAAAATGCAGTGAGACTGAAAAAAAAACCGCCAGTCTCGTTTCAAACCACAAGCACAAATTTATTTTCTGCAAGAACAAAACGAACACAAACCTCTCAATTAACTCCGTGAAAATCTTCTCATCTCCAAACACTCAGGCACATGAGGGTTCCAGAGCGTTCACGTTCCTGCCGCAAGGTGAGAGCGTACTCACCACACCGTTCCGCAAGAATGAGAAAGCAATATTGCGCAATGTGTGTGCAAAGCGCACAAAAGATTCCAATTTCTCTTACTTCAAAAAAGCTAAAATCGGGTGCGTCGTGAGTTTCGTTGCAGACGACCTTTGGTGCGATTCAAGACACTGTCAGAAGGCGGCCTTTTCTTGAAAACACCTGTCTCCAGTGGTGTATTGCCGTGCACCAACACGTTGCTTGCGTCTGCACTGTGACTGGGCTTCACTGTGTTCCGACAGATTGAAAGCGCTCGAGTTCGCCAAGTTTCTTTTTTTGTCCACAAAACGTGTTCTCCAAACGCAGCAATTTCTCTCGCGTTGACGAAAGTCCCATTTTCAAGCCACTTTAACTCAAATCATTGGTGACACAGTTTGAACCTTCCATTGCTCCCACGAAACATTTTGAGAGTTCCTCTGATGGGACTGGAACAGGGGCTGAATGCCTGATAATTCACAAAAGTTGGCAGTGTTGCAAATTTATCAGGTTTGTACTTTTTGCATGTAGTGAGCAACTTGCATGCATGTATACAATATATATAAATTTGCGTACCGATCACCCAACACAACCGAGACAGAGACAGGGGCACATCTGGCCAGCAAAGGTGTTTGAGAGTGGAACAAGAAACCAAAGTTCGTGAATTCTACCCACGACTCATCAGGCACATTACACTTTGTTCGTTGCGACAAATTCTGTAAGGTTCAGTTCGATTTGGTGGGACACTTGCAATCAGTGGAGCTGCTTTTTGCATTTTCTGTGGCAGGCAAGAAAAACTTTGTGACTATCCTTTTTGTTCGTCCTCGACAGCTTCGTGTCGGAAACAGCAGACAAGTCAGCAAGCATCACGTGAACTTGATACAAATTGGCCACAATGAACAGGTCATGCAGGCAAACGATTCCTTCATGCAGATTTGTTTCTGCTCCAGACCTGGACAAGGGACATGGCGGACGTGGTGTGGAAGGCTGCGATTCTGCTCAGCTGCATCGTCACTCTCGCCGCGGTCCTTCTGGCCGCCATTGGGCTCCACCTGACCATAGGTGAGCAGTGACGTTCTGTCGGACTGTACATGTAGATCAATGTGCTCTTTGGCTGATCCAGGGGCATCTGACTGGGATCTGACCTCAGAGGACAAACCCAAAGGACGAAAAGCAAAAGTGTCTGTCCAACTTACAAGTGCAAACACCGCAGATAGACTGTGGGCCTCGCGGCGCACAATTTGGGAGTAAACGCCAGTCTATTTGGTGAGAGAGGACCAAGAACCCTTGCAGCCACCGCACTGCGATGCAAAATGTTCGCCATTCAAGGATTTTAATGTCTGCATGGAAGCTACCAAGCACGACGTGTACAGCAAACCCAGGGGTGTTGATTGAGTGGAATTGGCCGAAGGATTTTTCACTGTTCGTCTATTCCGAATTTGCAGATGCGAAACATGATGACGACAAGGACATCGACCTTCTCAAAGGCTTGATCAACTCTGCTGGAGGCATGGACAACATCAACTCGATGAGCAACTCCCCTCCGCCCAATGCGGGAGGCGGTCGTGTTGGAGCTCCTGGGCCGATTGGACAGCCAGGTAAGGTGTCCTCTTTCCAAACGTACAAATTGAACGACGCCAGAACGGAATCACCCTGAATACAACTGTCATTTTGGGTACAAACGCATCATGACACAGACACACACAAGAAATTGTTTGAACCTCACTGGGAACAATACCACGAGAAGAAATTTCGGGTCAATCTCTGTGAACGGAAAAGTGAGTGGACCCAAGATCATGACGTTACTGTCGGCCCCAAAGCCAAGAAAGCTGCGGTACGACGCAGACCAACAAGTGACAAGCAAGACTGCACGGCTGAAGACCCTGAATCCACGACGTCTTGGTGCCTTTCTCTTTTCAGGCTTTGTTGGTCCAGCTGGGCCTCCCGGACCTCCTGGACCTCCAGGACCTGTGGTGGATTCCTTCGGGAGAGTTATAGGGCAACCTGGAGTGATCGGACCGTTGGGACCCGTCGGTGTGTGTTCTCGTCACTTCGTCTTGAATTCTGTTGCTCAGGCAACATTAAGGTTCGGGGTCTTTTGACATGTTGATCACCAAATGTTTGCTCGTGTTGCAGGTCCCCCCGGTCCTGCTGGGTTTCCGGGACCAGCCGGTTCCGCTGGTTTGACTGGAGCGACAGGAGCCACTGGCTTTCCAGGCGCCGCCGGTTTTCCTGGACAGATTGGACACACTGGTTCCACTGGACCCGTCGGATAAAATGGTCGAGTGGATTCATGTTCAGGGTTGAATAATTGGGGGCGCGACCAAATCGTGACAAGGGTCCGATTCTGAAGAGCACCGTTGGGGTAAAGGGAGGGGGCTGACACAATTTTGGAAACTTTTGCATGCTCGTGCCGACGTTACACAATTTCAGGAGATAAACTCATTTCACCTCGGGGTCAGAGTTGAGTTTCATCACCGGACCTCAATCGATCCGCTGCGGGAAAACCTTCACACCCAGTTTGAACAGAAATGTCGGCGCAGATTTTATCCTGGACTGAAAGAATGAACAACCACAACAATCGTTGGCCAAGAATCACTACACAAACAAACTCTTTTTGATAGATATCCGCAATCTATTGACGGAAAAGAAAGTCATTGCCCTTCCAGAAGTTTTTCCAGATTGTCGCTCCCTTCAAATGAATATGGTATTTGCTCCGACACAAAATTACCCAGCCTCCCAACGAAACAGTCGTAGATCTAGATTTGAACGTGAAATTTTGTCTGAAAATGTTATTGAATATGGAATTTGAACACAAGGCGTTGGATTCCGGTTGGACTCTCAACCAGGACGGTGAACCGCAATTCTGGATCCACCGGTTGTCCCTCGATCGCAATGAGTGGGTTCATCTTCACTTTATGGCGCACTTCGTGGGCCTTGACATCACGAATCGTTTACAAAAAGTTCGGGAAATTCCAGACAAGACAGAACAGGTAGATCGTCTGCACTTGTCTTCGAATTTCGACTCCTGTGGTGTTTTTTGAGCTGAATTCAAATAAATTAATATCACCAGAACATCGTTGTCAAAATTAGCTTGTCCAAATTCGAAATATTTCACCTTAAGTTGCAAATGAATCGACAATCACTTTATTATCGCCCAATGGATGGAGGACCACAGGTGAAAGACTCGTTACGTAAATGTCATGCTCTTTCAGATTGGACTCTTTGAAGATGCCTGTCGAACAGATCTCGTACTCAGAGAAATACTTCGATGATGTGTACGAATACAGGTGGGTGGTGACTTTCGGGTGATCTTGAAATTTTGAAGAACAGGTCAACTATTCGTGCGTCGTGCAAGGTCCCATCGGTGGATCCGTACAGGAGCCGGTTGGGAGTTGCGACCCCCAAGAGTGGCTGCCGATTGCAACTGAAAATAATTTTGATGGTAAAGTGGGTGACATTGGGTTGACTCTGCCTTGCACATCAAAAAATTTCTTGTTTCGAGTGTGTGACAGACACGTGCTCTTTTGCCCACATGTTTGTGTTGTGTTTCAGGCACGTGATCCTCCCTCATGATATCGCCAAGCTGGTACCAAAGACGCACCTGATGACGGAGACCGAGTGGCGCAACCTGGGAGTGCAGCAGAGCCCCGGCTGGATCCACTACATGGTGCACTCGCCCGAGCCGCACATCCTGCTTTTCAGGAGGCCTCTGCCTGTTCCGGCTTCAAACTCCGTCAGTGTGGCTGTTGTTGCAACTTGAATGGATTTGCCGAAGAATGAGCTAAATGGTAGTCATATCAGCTGGTCAATGTTGGTTGTGCTTGTGCTTGTGCAAACTAAAATCATGACGAAAACTTTATTCGGCGTTTAGAACGTTCCTTCAAGGAAGTAAATCGCGCTTGTGTGTGTGTGTGTGTGTGTGTGTGACTGAGAGAGTGGGAGTGTGTGTGCCTGTTTGTGTTTTGATAAATCGTGTTTTCTCGACTTTGTTCTGTATTGTTGATTTCCAGGGCATGCAAATCCAGAATTGCATTTGTCGTGTGCAGTGAAAATTTTACTTTTTAAATGACCGTCCGTCCATTTTCATACACAGTGGAGAACATTCCGGTGTGTTTGCGTGCTGTTTGGTTGTCGGTCTCATATCAGACCGTGCAACAGTTGCGAGTCGATCAAATTTTGAAGACGTAATGTTTTGCTGTTCACCTTTGTGAACAGGATGTCCGAGTTCGTGTGAAGGCGTTCAAACATGTTCTCGTGGGAAAGCGTTCAATCAAGCCAAAGATACTCTTCGTTGTTGTGAGCTTGTACAGCCCGCGTCCACCAAGTGGCGGGAACGAGTGGAAAACTTTTCACTGCAACCGCGTATGTTAGTTTGCGTTGGAAAATTAGCGCGGAGAATGTGTGGCGTTCAGTGTTTGGTCAGGAATTTGAGTCTGCGATTGGTTTGACGAGTCCCTTCTTCGTTGCCCGATGTTTTGTCCTCCAATCAGAGATGTGAAATCTGTTTTGTCGTGGGTACCGACATCTGGCACCTGCTTCAAGAACTTGTCGACTGTGGTTGAGGTGAAGTCGTCAGTGTGCGAAGGCTGATCGTCAGTCTTATGGTTGACGGTGGTCCACGTAAAGGAACCTCTTGAAGTCAGCATTGTTTCCGAAATGACAATTTGGTTGGTTCGTTGCTCGCAAAATGCAGTGGCGTGTGTAGACGAAGCATGCGGTTGCGTCTGTTCAGTGACGTTTGATGTGCATAAAGTTTATTGACAAAGTTCATCGGGAAAACTTACAAAACGAAGCTGGATCCAAATAAAGTGTGTCCCACGAAAGTATCAATTTTTTGCGTTTCTATAGGATTGAAGACAACCGAATTTTCAGCACCTGTGGAGGGTCCCGGACGGTACACAAGCACGTTGTCCTCTCTCCGTGACATGACACGGGAGGCATCTTTTCTGCAAACGAGCCAAATTGTGGATGAAGAATAGTTTTTTTATTTTGGGGGGGGGGGGAACATATCTGGGGAACAAACAAAAAAAAGCAGCGTAACCCCACCC
>JAAUXT010024801.1_pt1 | contig 15442 bp, 18 predicted proteins | sample 7278171 | NCBI WGS metagenome assembly JAAUXT01 (sample SAMN14350112, study PRJNA611818) | marine sediment metagenome | isolation source: surface marine sediment (1.8m) | place: French Polynesia: Moorea | collected 2018-08 | reverse complement strand
TTGCTATTCCACCTCCCCTTCTTGCCATTCTCTGTCGCCCCCACCCCCACCTTCTCCCTCCCTTTCTCTTCATCATCTTCCTCCCCCCTTCCCCCTCATCTCCCCGGCTCTGTCTTCCTTCCACCTGCACCATCCCTCTCTGCCTCGCCCCACCACGCACCTCGAACTGGAGGTACTGCTCCTTCTCGGTGTACTCCTGGATGAGGCGCGCCTTGGCGCCCTTCTCGGGCGGATAGAGGCGGTGTTCGTGCAGGTCCGTCTCCAGCTGCGCCACCCGCTGCTCGTGCAGCTGCAGCTGCTCCGTCTGAAACACAGCAGGGGGCGCTGAAGTGGCTTCTTTCGATACCAGTTGTCACGCGGCGTCGAAGTGAGACTTCATTTACAAACAGGCATCCCGCTTTGAAAAGCTACATGTGCAAGAAATGCCTCGAAATGGGAGGATCGAAAGAAGAGAAGTGTCTTGTCCACGGTCATCCAAAGGACCTTGGTACCAAGCGGTCATGGAATAGACGCGTGCGTCCCACTCACCAGGTTGAGTCGGGTGTAAGACGAGGGCATGAGTGGGCGCTGGAACTTGCGCTGCGAACCGACGGCGCCCGGCAGCGGCGGTGCCGATAGCGACGCAGCCACCAGGTTGATGGTGTCCATCCACTCCTGACACTCCTTCACGTTACTATGGAAACACACAACGAGCGTCAATCACAAACACACAGAAGACCGCATTTCTGACTGAAAGCAGCAGGGGTATTTCCTTCTGTGGCTTTTTCAGGCTGAATGCGTCAGGAGATGTCAGTTGAGTTTTTTCCACACAGTCTCGACTTGGAATGCAGCCTGTCACGGTGTTCCGAATCAGCACGAACTCTACACACTCTTGATGGCAGGAGAGAAAGACTTTTGACCGCTTTACCTGGTTTGGAAGAGGTACTGCGCCCAGTCTGCGGTCTGCAGTCGGAACACGTGGCGCTTCTTGGTGTAGTCCGTTGCCTTGGTAGCGAGCGCGTGGTGGATGCGCACGGCGTTGTTGACGCTGTTGTAGACGCCCGCCTTCCGGGTCACGTGTTCGCTTTTGTGCAGGTAGAGCACCATGTCCCGCAGCACAGCGTAGAACATCTTCCAACCGCGCTTCCCAATTGGCGCTGCGAAGAATGGGGACAACGTGTCAATCACGCGCACATGTGGCGCTTGGACAGAGTTTGAGCGAAGAAAAGTGGGCAGGGACAGCAGGAACACGCGAAACGCAACCGACATGTGTCGAGTGACTCACTTTTCCTCCCGTCGGGATCGCTGCAGCATTTCCGCATCACGTAGCCCTTTCTGTACTCAACCGCCTTGTTCGGGTCAGGCACCTGCGATGAAACACTTTTCGTCAGCAACTCTGCGGTTTTCATTGGAGACAAAACAGAAGGGCGAATCCCCAATGACTGTGATCTGAAGGGTGGCAACGTGTTTCAATTTGTCAGGTGACGGAAGTGGCGTCGGCCTCAGTTACGCGCGACTGCGCATGCGCGCTCACCTCGAGGAAGGGATTAGCACCAATGAAGACAGCGTTTTCCGGCGCGCCCGCAGCCGCCAGCGCCATTTCGTCCATCTCAGGACCGCTGCAAAAGCAGCAACAAGCGTCACTCAGTGCCACCTGTGAGGCGTCTTCCCGAACAACAACTATATCAATCACACACATTCTGCACACACACACACACACACACACACAACTGTACCGACACACATTGCACTTGAACACACACACACACACACATCCTTCACAACACACACGCACGCACACGACACCTCTTCCACAGCACACACACACTTCCTTCACAACACACGCACACACGCACACACACGCTCACTGGCCACTCACAAGTCGCAGTGCAGCTTGTCGTCGCGGATCGACTGGAACAGCTGCCGCAGCACGTCTCGGGAGAAGTTCTCCCCGTCGTTCAGCTCGGCCAGATTCTCGATGAACTCTGACAGCGTCATCTTCCGACCCAGGTTCTGCAGAGACATAACTCAAGTTTTCATCCAACACAGATTGAGGTGCCTGGACCCCTTTTCTCCAGGCGTTTCAGGACAGAGTGAAACAAGCACGTTTTTGCCACAGAATTTGACACTTATCACGCAGCGCCTCATCATAAGCAGAACGGACAATGGTAACTCCATCCACTCCGCATGCGGATCTTGCTCCTTTCGTCAAGACGTCAGTTTCTCAAGGGAATATCAAAACAAACGCTCAGCGCAACTCTACGCTTCTTGTGAACAGGGACGTTTACCTGGCCGTGATGGTCCGTGTTGAGCAGCATCAAGGCGCATGTCAACGTGTGGCACGCGTCTGCAACAACAGTGCGAAGGGTGTGGTCAAAGTTTATGAATTCAGTTCCGTGCACCACCACGTCTCCGAGTACAACACGATATGGTAACATCTGCTTTTCTGCTCCCAACCACAGCTCACAGTGTGGTCGCCTCCCGCTGTGCTCGTCAAGCGCTCTCGTCGTCTTGAACGGTTTTGTGTTCAAGCAACATGATCAATTCCCTTTTGTGCCGCATTATGGTCAGCTTTGCTGCAGACCTAAGTCCCTCCCTTGCACTTCTCTCCCACGTGCAGTGTTCACCCTTGCCGGGCATGCAGGCCTCTCCAGCACAGTTACTCCAGCACGTAACACCGGAACTATTTCGCGAGATCACTACGCACCCGCGGAGTTGAAGGAGCCCGGGTTGTGCTGCACGTAGGCGTGGCTGAAGTGCGCGAGGACGCGCTCTCGCTCCTGCGTCTCCCCGATGATGGTGAGGTGCGCGAGGAAGGTGCGCAGCGCCGCGTCCAGCGTCTCCCCCGTGAACGAGAAGTGCTTCAGGTACTCCTCCCCGACCAGCTGCGCGAAGTCGTTTCTGCAACACGTGACTTTTCGTCAATGCGAGCTCTGCAGTCGGAAACCCCCATTTTTAGGCAGCTGTTGTTCTTGGACGGGAAACAAACCCTCGCGTGGCTGTTGTCCTGTGGTGTATTCGGGGGCGGCCTGCAAGCTACTGGAGGTCTAATGTACAGGGGGGCGTTTTTTGTTGGGTTTTGTATTGGAGTGGGGAAAACGAGGCCTCATTTCCTTGTGGAATTTCTCGCAAACGGGGCGTTTTGGCAAGCGTTCTGCGGGAGGTGAAGGCCCTGGCTGCGGGTTCTGGGATTTGAAGTTTCCTCAGCAGGCCAGGTTGGCACACACTGCAGTTTAAAACACCAGAGACAGAGACTCACTTCTTGCTGAGGTGTTTGAAGACGTCTATCTTCTTGAAGCCCTCGAGGTTGTAGAGCCTCTTGGCGAGTCTCTCCGCGGACGGTCGGTCCACGTCTTTGATCGGCTGGTGGTAGAGACTCTCCGTGTCCGAGTCGAGCGTCGACTCCGGGGGACTCGATGCGCCCGACGCTCCTGCAGACGCGACAAAGGTCAAGGTCGGGTCAATGGACATGTGGCACACACACACACACACACACACACACACACTGGAGCGGATCCAAGTTCGAGGCAGAAGGGAGGCCATCTTTTGTCCCCAAATTTTATTTGAGCTGGGGGGAGGGGTTAAATTCCTCCACCCCAGCGTTCGCCAGAGGCTCAGGACCTTTCGAGCTGCATCACCAGTTGAAACAGGTCACGCGTGAAGATTGTTGCAGGGCGGCCTCGACAATCATGTCTCTTGTTTCACACGGAAATGAAGAAGCGGTGCATTCCCCACAAAACATTTGTGCAGGAAGTTTTGGACAAGGCCACAGCTTGGAAGATGACCTTGACAAGTCGGAAAACTTTCTTTTTGTGTTTTCCCATGCACAACTTCGCTCTCAAGTAGAGCATTCAGACGTCCGTTATCTTTTTCGGTAATCAAAGAAAACAAAACTGAAACCAGTTTCAATGTACACGCAGCCTCACCTGTGGGCGAGCGCTCGTGGTCAGACCCGGACCCGTCTCCGCTCACGTGACCCTCACTTCCGCCGGAAGACACCATCAGCGCATGTGTCTCAACGCTCAGAACCTCCTCCACTTGATCAGCAGACTCAACAGCCAAGTCCTGGGCGGCACTACTTTCGGGCTCCTGATGCCGAGTTGGGGATTCGTACGCGGGGTCCTGCGCCCTGGAAGCGACGCGTGGTTGGTTGATCTCCACAGCGGTGGTGTCCTGGGAGTGCTGCGGCGTTGCAGCCTGGGACAGAGCCTCCTCGAGGGCCCCTCTGCTCACCCACACCCCGTCATCGTCAGGGTCGATGGAGAAGCCGCCGCTAGAGCGCGCGGACGAAGACGCTTTCTCCACGGGGTCCGTGCTGCTTTCGCCGGGGTCTTGGAGAAAGATGATGCCTTCTGAGGCGGGTGGGGCGGAGCGAGGGGACCTGGAGCCCGCGGCGCCGCGGCGCGGTGAGGGGCCGCCGGAGCTGGGGCTCACGCCCCCGGGGGATACCCGCCCCTCCGCGCGTCCCTTCCCTCGAGCCGCGTCCCTCCCTTTCTTCGGCTCTTCCAAGCTGATGAACGTCGGCATCAAGACTTTCTCCGCGTGTGGCTGTGGCTGTGACTGCGGTTTGTTTCCAACCACAAGCGGTTTGCTGTCACTGTCTTGTTTCTCGGGCGAGCTGCTCAAGCTCTTCACTTGGCGTTCCGCCCCCGCAGCAACAGAAGCGCCACCACCGGCGTTCTGCTCGTAATGCAGCGCGTCCACTGACGTCGCGAATTCCTCCTCAAAATCAATGTCCACGCACTGCATCCCAGACTTGTTGCTTTCCAGGTAGTTTTCATGACTTTTGCTGTTGCGTACTCCGCTGATGTTGAGAGCGGCTTGCTCTGCACTGCGCATGGCTTGCGGACTTTGTGCTTGATGGCTTTTCACAGAAAAATTTGGGTCTGTCGGGAAGATTTCCACTTCCTCCTCGGCTGATGCTGGCTTCTGATTGGCTGAGACAGGCTCCACAGCGCGCATGCCCGATGATCCGGCACAGGCGCCACCTGTCTTCACGGGTATCCGCGACACAGGCCCTCTGCTGGCGCCACCTTGATCCTGATTCGCACCACCATTGGCATTGTTATGATTAGAAACATTCTGACTGGCATTATCGCCCACGACTTCCACAGCAGCGTTGTGATTGGACAGATTCAACTCAGCTGTGACTGGCTGTGAACCACGTGGATTGGGTTCCACTTCCGCGTTCTCCAACCCGTTGCACTGGGCGTGGTCTGACTCACTGGCGACGGAATCCTGGCCGGATTTCATGCTGTAGCTGTGCTCGTCAAGTGCTGAGGACAACAACGCCGATTCCTCTTCGGTCGATTCCGCTGCCGTGGCGAACTGAGACGATTCCGTCTCAAACTCGCAACTCTCTTCCTCGTCGTCGTAATCCTCCAGATCAATGAGTTTGTGGTCGACCGAGGAATCGGTGTCTACCTGCGACGCGTTGGAGTCAAAGTCATTCGGTTCGGCCAAGTCACTGGGCACCCGGGTGGCAAAACTGTCCCCACCGGCAGGTGGCACTGCGTCCATCCCACCTCCACACCAGGACGCCGCTGACTCTGACTGGCTGACAGAAGACGGCGGCGTCGTCGAGTGCTGCCCCCACGCGGCGGGCGCCGAGTCGGCGGCGCCGTGGATGAAGTGGTTCTGATCCGACGGGGTGAAGACGGGGATGAAGCCTCCGGACTGAGTCACATCCGGAACAACCTGCAAAACCACGTGGTGCTGAAACTTTTTTCATGTGACGTTGGCGCTGCAGAAGGCTGCGCACCCGGTTCTTTCTGGCGTCTGCGGGAACTGATCAAACACGACTGCTGCAATAATGTTTACCAGCAGACATTTCTTGGTTATCATCAAAAAGCCACCTGCTGCGCGCTGCGGGCGCAACACACCGAAAAGCGTTTGTTCGCAATGCAAATCAACAATTTTTGAAAAAGATTCATCCAGAAAAAGTTTCGGTTGACTGCAACAATTGTGTTCGGGGATTTGCTTCAGAAACAGCAAATTCAAACTGTTTCAAACCCTGTTCTGCACTGCGATGAACGCTCAGCCCCTTTTGTACAGGAACGCATGGAAAACGTAACCACTTCGCTTCCAGGGTGAACCTGTGTGCTGACGCAGCGTCTCACCTGGTCCCCGGTTGTCCCGGGAGGCGGCGCCAGCATCTCGTCCGGCGGCGGCGGTAGGTCGTCCACGTCCACCAGACCGGCGGCGTCCCTCACGCCGGCAGTATCTTCGCTGGTTATATCATCCGGCGGAATGTCCAATTCGGGGTACGCCTGTGAGTACACTGGAGTACTCTGCACGTAGTACTGACCAGCGCTGGGGGTACTGTGCACGAAGTGGCCACCAGCAGCTTGCACGTGCGGCGGTGCGCCGAACGGGGGTACGTCCTCCACAAAGAGCGGTGATTGGCCATTGGCGTTCATCCCACAATTTCCACTGAGTGCAGAGAGTTCATCGATGAAGTGAGGAGATTCAGCCACTAAACCCTTGAGTTGCGAGGGGTCCGATTCCGGATCGACCTCCATTGCTTCTGACTGTTTCGCTGCGTGGCTGTCAACCGCAGCAATGGCGGCTGTTCTGTCCGCACTTCGATTCGCACTGGCTTGGTTGTTGTTGGATGACTCAGCAGAATCCCACTCTGGCGCTTGCGCATTCGTAGCGTCTCGTAACACTGTCGCGCCGACGACCTTTCGTTTCGGGGACCGCAGCACACGTGTCGGGGAACCGAAGCTGCGCGTCGGCGACCCGTGCTTACGGGTCGGAGACCCAGGCAAAACACCGTCCTCCACGTGATGCGCGGGCGGCTGCGCACTGGTCGAGTCTGCGTGGCGCGCAGACAGGACGGGAGATCTCACGCTGCTCGTCGCCAACTGCGGCAACTTGGAATGCTGCTTCTTTGGAGAAGTGTGCGGGGAACTCATGGGAGAGTTCTCTCTGGAGGATGGGCCCCCCGCCATTTTCGGGATTCTGCTGCTTGTTGCAGGGCTTTTCTTGCCCTTGCCGCCGCCTCCTCCTGCCGGCGTGGACTGGGCCTCCTTGGCCTGCGCCGCAGCAGACTTGGGGATCTTCGACAGCGGCTGCTGCGGGATCTTGGACGCTTTCTTCTTGGGGATTCCGCTCGCCATTTCACTCTTTGGTTTGTTCTTGTTGACTCCATCCTCACCACCGACCTGTCAAGCAAAAACAGCAAACGTCAGTCCCGAGCAAAAACCAAAATGTTCAGGACAGCAGCACATTGGAAATTGGGCAGTTTCAGCAAACACACTTTTCCATCCTGAGAGTGGTGCCCTCCTCACATGGCTGACACGTAGCCTTGTTTGCCCCGGAATTAGGTTTGTAAGCTGTTCTTCGCACCAAAACACGGAACAAACAGAAAATCGAAATGCACAGCTTGAATGTCCAATGGTGCTGAGTGCTGATGCTGTGAAGTGGAGAACCGAACGGCTCTGCTCAAACCACATCGAACTTTGTGGCTCAAACTCAAGTACATTTCTGCCGAGTGAAAAGATCTGTCAAGTACTTTCAAGCATTTTTCTGCCTGCTGGGAAAAATCAAGCGCAATAGGGGGCAACGTGGCACTTGTCACCAATACAGACGGAAAATATTTCTGTTGTGTCGCCTTCACCAATTTGCCCAACAAAAACAAAAGGTCGCCTCATGTTTCATTTATTCCCAATGTTGGCGCACAACACAAGCGAATTATTCCAGTTCTGTGTTCTGTTGCCCACCAGAGAACATCTGAAACTTCTTTGTGTTTCACAATGACTCTGTTATCCGCATTCCCCTGCAAATGATCACCACATTTGTGCTGCATTCACATTTTCTGTCCTAAGAGCCAACTCTGCACAACAGGAATGACTCAAGCCAAAAGCCACGTGCTTTGTCAGTTTCAGTGCATGCCCGTCCTTCTGGATCACAAGAACAGCCACGGCGATCCCCAGGGATCTGTGACACAAACCACGGACAAATAGCGTCTTGGTTCTTTGGTTCAAAGCAATTGAAATGTGTCAAAGTTTTGAAGCGTTTGCCTGCCCACTCGTGTTCCACATTCGTTATCCCGCTTCCTGCCAGTCCGTGACAATATCCGGCTGAACACGTCAGGCTTCGACGACCTTCAGGCAAAGCGGATACGAAGACAGGAAACAGGAGGAATGTCAACTTCGCAGCAGAGCAGTTGACAAACTGCTGACCTCGATCCAGAGATTTTGCTCAACGGCAGAAAAACTGGTTCCACGAAACAGCCAGAGTCCAAACACATTCCTTTCGATTTGCCAAGGACTTCACCCACTAGTACCATTCCCACACGAAAACACACTCCATTGGTGGAAATTGACACATGGTGACGTGACGATTCTGAGCTGACGTGGGCGTCAACGTAAAACTGCCTCGCTAGATCACGAACATCGTCCACATACCGCGTTACCGCCTTGCGATGACGGCTTTCGCTTTTTCTGCGCCGACTGTTTTTTCGCCGCGGCGTGTTGCGGGTTGGCGGCGGAAGTCCGGATGATCATGTCTCCCGTCATGACGAATGTCTCGAAGCCGCCGCCGCCGCCGCCGCCACCCCGGCCGCCGGGTAGGGCGCTGCCCGGGCCGCTGCCCCGTCTTCCCCCGCCGCCCGAGCCCGGACCGCCGCCGCCTCCCCCGCCGCGGCCCGGCGGTGGAGAGCCCGTCAGGGCGTTGCTCGTATCATTGTCCATGCGCTTGCCTCTCCTGCAAAAAATGTAACGGGAATCAAGCAAAGCCTTCAGAAACCTGACAAACGCACGCCTTACAACTGGTCTGTTGGAAACGAGCCATCAAGTTCAATTTCACCTGGGGTTGTCTCGAGCTGAAATGAAGTACGCTTGCTCGCACCTAAACTGGTTGTTGTCGCCTGTCTGGTGGCCGTTCTCGTACATCCTCTGCTGGTGAGCCATGGTGGACTCGGCCGCTGCTCGGTTCTTCTACATGCGCTTTCAGTGTCCCACACTGGTCACATCCACGCTGGTAACACCAGGGTCTGCAACAGAGTTTCTCTCTTGTGCAGATACAAAATACTGGTTCTGAATTTGTCCCTTTTCTACTCGCGGACCACACAAGTCCAACGCAAATTATCAGCAAAGTTTTGCTGGTGATACCTGTGCCTTCCAACTGTCAAGTTAAAGTGCTCAATTTACTTCAGGGGAGGCAAAGTCTGGCAGGCGTGTAATGTCATACACCAACATCAAATTACGGTTGGGCACACTTTACTCAAGTAATATTTCCCCAAAGCAGCCCGCAAAAAAATCCAATTGAGAACATATGCCTCCCAAATTACAATTGAAAATTTTCTCGTTTTTTCTCAGCTTTCCTTTGAAGCAAGAATTGTAGCAATCCCGCGTTTTGCGCAAGTTATCATACGAGGGGATTTCAAGTTCTGCCAGGATTTTGCGGCGAGCATGATCACCTGAACAGATAAGTTGTGACAACAAAGCATCATGTCATCCTTTTGTCCCACCAAAGTGATTTGTGTCAACTGTCTTGAGGCTGAACCACGACAGCATGTGAGGCCATCCTGGTGGGACTTGAAAATCCCCTCGTACACAGACGTTTCAAAAAATTGTCTTCAGGTATCGTTTCTGACAATTATTTCGCTGTTGTGTCTTGAGGATCAGTCTGCAAAACGTCCATTCTCAAAAGACGACCACTGGTCACCCAGCGGACGAAAGTTGCCTTTCCCATCCCACAACCCTGATGACAGGCAAGTCCTTGTTTGTCAACACCAGACACACAACCAGACAACACGAACCGTCAAGTTGTGGGGCGTCACTCGTATGACATGCAGGAACCATTTTGTTCACAGAGCGAAGTCTCCAAACTTGCTTCCTGGGTTGAGCCTGAGATGTTCGCACTGTGTAGTTTCTGACCGACGGAAACGTAGGCTCTTTCTGCACCGATCACTGAGAGTAAAACACGGCTGCACGGAAAGATCCGCTCAGAACACTGATCAGATCAATAGAATGATCACAACTGTCCTCAACAGGACATGGCACAGTCCATCAAAACCAGGAACATAATTCATTACTTCCCCATGTCTTCAATCGACACCACGAAAAGGATGAAATATTGACTTTGATCGTGTTTCTGCAGTGAGAGCACAAACCCGCCAGCGAGTCGAGACCTCCTTGTCTGGGTTCATAGTGAGAGACTGTGCAGACATCCTGGCAACGCTCGAGTGTTTGCTATCAGATCGCTCGGCTTGCAATCCGAGGAATGCATGCACTCTTATCCCACAGCTCGCAACATGCTTTTTCATCGAGTTCCACACAAGCACATGCACTGGAAAGTTTTTGATTCTGGCTTTGTCAACTGGATGTTGTGACAGTTTGGCCTCGAGCCGTCATCATGGTGAACACACAGCAGCTGAATCACTCAAAATGAATTTCAAATTTTGACTTGCATTAATCACAACCGTGAGCTCATCAGTTGCACAAACCACACACAAAGAAACCCAGGAGCCATCAGAATCAGTTTCATACACTTACACATCACGGAATATGTCCTAGAGCCGCCATAACGGGAAAATATCACTTTGCATTGTCCCAGCAAAACTTTCACAGGCCATATTGAATTTTAACATCCGGGTGATGTCGCTGCTTGTCGACAGAGGGCTGCAGAAAAATGACATGTACCGCTCAATAAGTGGCATTGTGTTCCTTGCTGCTCTTTCTATTCAACAGTGCTCTATTAATCTTTACCTACATTCTTAAGAGTTATAGATGTCTCTTCTGTGTAGAATGCTGTGCCAATTAATGCTGAATTAAGGTTCTCAGTGACGAAATAATAAGTTGATGAGCGACACAGCTCAACGCACTGGACCAACGGAGAGTCATGTGACCTTTCAAAATGGACGCGGTTGAAAGCATTTTGGTGAGTTTCTGATTTTATTTGTCTCTTGAAGCGTCTATGACCCTGACAGAAAAGTATTTGACAAAAGATCAGAAACCTTAATGTTTCTATTTGTGAAATTTGACACTAGATGTCTCAATTTCCCATCACAAAACTTGTTTGGAAGCTTTACATGATGCATGACACTTGATTGTGATGGACGACTGTTCACGTGTGGCACCAGTACAGGTGCACCGAAATCTTTGGGTGTTGTCTCGGGCGAAATTCTGCACTTCGGCACCCAGCATGAGATATTTGACGGAATCGGAGTAAATCTGGAGGCATCGGTCGAAATCTGTCGTCCGAATCTGTTGTCACATTTGCAAACCGGCCCAGTGTCCAAAAACCCTTGCCCGGAAATTGACAAGAACGAATGTCTTGGGCGACAAAAATGTGAAAAGTTAAAAGTGCGAACGGTACAGGCACAGTTCGTACAGTGACTTAAGTCACTGAGCAGTTGAAGTTTCGAAGTCTCGACCCTGTTTTCTTGGGACAGCGTTGTCACCTCTGTGAACCGAGCAGAATTTCAATTGTTGAAAGAGTTCGTGTGCACTCCGCTCGCTATCACCCAGTTTTTGTGCAAGTTTTTCTTTCCAGACGACAAGTGTGCTCCCAAGCTTGATCTCTTGATAAGATAAATGATAGTGAGATGCAGATCAAAGCAAACTGATAACCAACCGACAACAGTGATCAGCAGAATCCCGTGAGGTGAAATTTTGTGTTGAATTTTGGCAATCCAAGTTTTTCTTATGATCACAATCAGTACGAGTTCTAAATTGCTGGTGACCCGTGCGTCGGAAGAATAAGGGATGCCCTTTGGGACCAACAACATTCCTTGCACAGTTCTTGGTGTTGAGCCAATGGATCAGTGTCTCCTTTCTTTTTCGCTTGAAGTTCTTGTCACGCAATGCAAAGTTTTGTGTGCCTTTGATCGAAACGTGAAAAAGTGCGACTTGTCAATGATGACACACGAGAAGTTGTCTTTCCAGTATTAGGCAACAGCTTTCACAAGAGCAGATTTCTCTTTACCTTGAGCGGATCTTATGTGTGGGTTGTAAGATTTTATTCTGCCACTCGCTGAACCTTGGCAGTATGCTGCTGACTGTTCAGACGGAGTTGTTCTGACATGAGATCCAAGCTCTCCACTCGCCATTTTTGCTGCCCAGAAACAGAATTAGGTTTCGTTGAAGTTTTGTGCGCAACAAGGCAACAATTGCTTCTCCTCGACAGAGCTAAAGATGAAAAGTTTCCTTGTGTTTGAAATGCGACAATCACAAAAGTGTGAGTCCTGTACAGAACACGTGGTGAAAGACGTTGAAAGTGAGCCAACGACGTGTCTCTTTTGGTCCGTCCACGCAATTCTTTAAGTCGCGTCGTACGTGTCGTAAAACTTTTCCAAAGTTGTTGGTGAAAGTCATTTCGCTGTGTACTGTGCGTTCTGCATGGTAGACGTCCTATTTCTGTGCAACGTTTTGTGTTCTCACCTCATTAGAGTGAAGCGCGCTGAATTAATAAGGCAGGGACAGGTCAATTAATCATCGCTAACAGCTTGTTTTTGCATTGGAATGAATGACTGTGTCATGTTGTGTTGTGTGAATTTTATCAGCACATTTCCACGAGTGAACAAAATTGACAAACAGGTCGATTGAGAGCTGCGAAACAAAGTGGGAAAGAAACATTCATTGAGATCAGCAAGCACAAACGGGAAAGAAGACTTTACAGAAGCGAAGCTGAAACTCTGCAAATTTCAATATTGTTGTTGGGTCTTCATTTTCACAAAAACAGAACAGCTTGTTTTCCTGCAGCAAAGAAAACAAGCAATTTCCTGATTGGTTTCACTCTGGAATCATTCCAGACTCTTCGAAAGCTACTTGTGTCCGCTGAGAAGCAAGCTTCAGTCTCTTGACCTTGTCAGGACTTTTTTGTGACATGTCACAGGACTGTGGTGAAATCCCCTGTCACCCCAGTCCTGGTCGTCAAAGTGCGTTTGGTTTGACTTTTTGCAGAAAGCGCTGGACCCGTACGTGGTGATGGTGCAGCCGTACTGGGAGGCGCTGGTGCGAGAAGCGCACGCGCTGCGCACGCGCGTCAACACGTCCTGCTCCGGCCTGGACGCCTCCCAGATCATCCTGCTCACCATGTGCGCCACGCTGCTCGTGACCATCATCTGGGATTTCCTATTTGATCACGAAGAAAGTAAGGAATTCCGTCTAGTTCAAAAAGTGTTTCTGGCAAGCTTGTGGGGAAATCATGTCGGATCATAGCGCTCTCTGTCGATTTTGGCCGCAGTGTCTTTGAGAAACAGGTGTGGATTCAGACAGGCGAACGCTTGAGGTCGAGCCTTGTGTGTTACGTGCTCCTGGCACGGGATCCTCCGATAAATACCCCTTATTTGCCTGCAGCTCTCTGGACGCGAACGAAGAAAGGGTTTTTCCGCTTCGTGCGCGCACTGCCATTTGTGCGCGCGAGAATCGAGCGCGAGATCGAAGGAACCGTCGACGTGCTGCGGGAGTCGTTCAACAAGGGGCTGGGTGACCTGGGCTACCGCACCACGCTACCCAAGAAGGGTATGGCAGAGGTACGTGGGAAATAAAGCGTTCATCACAAAGCCAAAAAAAACCCTTTGGAAAGATTTTTGCTGGAAGTCTTCGGCAATCTAACGTTTGGAGCTTTGTTTGTTTTCAGAAAGACATCATGAGAGAATTGGACAAATATAAAAAATTAGGTAAGGTTTGTGGCGCCTGTGTTCTTTTCATTTGGCGGCTTGTGGGAAATGCCAGAAAACTTGACAATTGTGGGTCTGTGTTTCAGCTGTGATAAACTGGGGAGACGGATATTGTTCCGGGAGCGTTTACAACGGAGAACCCACCCTGACGAGACTCAATGCTCAGGTATGTCGATGAAGTGCTTTGTCAGGGCAAAGTGGCTGTCAAAAGCCCTGTCGCACTGGTTTTACCTCCGTGCCAAAATCTCCATTCCGTTTTGCCAGCTTCAATTGAACCTGCACTAGTTCACGTAAACGTTGCAGGTTTACGAAAAGTTCGCGTGGGCGAACCCGTTGCACGCCGACGTGTTTCCGGATGTGCGCAAGATGGAAGCGGAAGTGGTGCGCATGACGTGCGACATGTTCAATGGCGGACCGGAAACGTGCGGCAGTGTGAGTGCGGGTTTCCAACAGCCAATCAGATGCTCGGAACACAGATCGTTTTTCTGTGACGTCATAACAGCAAATTGGGTGTTGTGTTGAACGAAGGCATTCTGAATTTTCGGACTGTTTCAGGTGACGTCTGGAGGCACGGAAAGCATTCTTCTGGCGTGCAAGGCGTACAGAGACCTGGCACTGGAGAAAGGCATCAAACGGCCCGAAATGTAAGACTTGGTTCTGACCGCCTCAAAGAGACAAAGACGAGGAGGAAGAATATCGCACTGTCTCAATCAAAGGTCATGTCCAACCAAAGTTTGCAGAGATTGTTCTTTCGTGGAAACAAAATGTAAAATGCAAATGTGATGTTTCTTTCAGGATTGTTCCCGTCACTGTCCACGCAGCATTTGATAAGGTACAGAAACATTTCTGAAGCGCCTCAAATTCAACTGCGGAGAAACTGAAGCGAGGGCCGGCCGGTTTCCCCTTTGGTGTGTTCCGAGTCTTGTGAAGGTGCAACACAAAACCCACAAGGTCTGAAACTGACTTGTTGTAAGTCAACGGAAAAACCCAAGAGATGTTCGTCAAAATGAACATCAACGTTTGTATTTCAGGCAGCGCACTACTTCCGCATAAAGATCACGCACGTTCCGATCGACGAGACGACGCGCAAAGTGAACGTGAAGGCGATGCGACGCGCCATCAACAAGAACACGTGCATGGTGAGTGCGTCTCCTGAGGAGAGGGCTTGGACTCCAGGCTCATGAGGCCAGAACCACACTCACACAACTCATTTTTACACCACATCGTATGTGGAAGCCAAATGCCAGGTGCTTGCAAGTAGACCTGCGACGGTGTGTCGGTCTTGCATTGAATGTCGTCCTCTGTTTCGCAGCTGGTGGGGTCGGCTCCCGGATTTCCTCACGGCATCTTGGACGACATCGTTGAAATTGGAAAGGTAATCGACGAGCTGTGAGGCTTTTTGTGTTTACAGTTGTCTTGTGTGTTGATCCTGAGAGGAACTGAGCTGTTTGGTACCGATCGGCATGGGCTTGAGTCTTGGCGTTCTGTTTCGCACAAAAGTCGACCCAGTGTCTGTTCACGAGTGACTGCAACACGTGTTCTGGTTTCTTCGCAGTTGGGTGTGCGCTACGGCGTCCCGGTGCACGTGGACAGCTGCCTGGGCGGATTCCTCGTCCCCTTCATGAAGAAGGCCGGATTCCAGCTGGACCCGTTCGATTTCACCGTCCCGGGCGTCACCAGCATATCCGCCGACACCCACAAAGTACGCGCCTTTTTTCTGTGGATTTTTAAGCGTGTGGTCGCCCGGAGGGCCGTGTACCACACGCTTAATGTAATCACCATCAGTCTGTATGTCCGTCTGTCTGTATGTGTAGAATGGGTCTTGGGGGGGGG
>JAAUXT010125220.1_pt1 | contig 15446 bp, 18 predicted proteins | sample 7278171 | NCBI WGS metagenome assembly JAAUXT01 (sample SAMN14350112, study PRJNA611818) | marine sediment metagenome | isolation source: surface marine sediment (1.8m) | place: French Polynesia: Moorea | collected 2018-08 | reverse complement strand
TTGAACTCGTCCGATGGGGGGCCCCTAGGACCATACCCATGAAGTTTGGTAAGGATTGATGCAAGCTTTCAAAAGTTATAGGGTGAACATACAAAAAAATAAATAAATAAAAAAGCAACAAATAAAAAAACCGACAGAGGTGAAAACAATATAGTCCGATTTTCAGAGAAATCGGCCTATAAAAACGAAAACTCACCGAAAATGACAGTCAGCAATGCAGGCACGGTAGACCGGCACCACTCGGAGAAACGTACGCACACACGAACACTCCAAAGCAACTGAAAAGTAATACCAACATGAGTTTCGTCACATACGAGCCTCACATTTTTGTTTTTCCACCCAAAATCGACTTAGATCTACATCGCTGGGTTGACTTGAGTCTCGACATGACAAAGTACAAGTGTGTTCCACATTCAAAATGCCTCCGATGCAATCCACAACACTTCAACATCATTACTACATGGTTTTCAGATAAATATTTAGTTGTATATCTACTGAAAAATACCTTTTTGTGCACAAAAACAAATCAGCGTCTGCAATGGCGCGACTTCCAGTCTACAAAGAAAAGCATGTGAACCCTATAGCAATGCATAAAAACACCTGCTACTCCTGCGTTCCCATATGGAGAAGACGCCACCGGACGTTTGGTATCTAAACAACAAACATGCAGCACGTTGATGTGGTATGTGCGGAGGCATCCCACCGGACGTCAGACCGCACGTGAAGCCTCTCACGGGCTGCATCGAAACCTCTCTAATGGTTTTTGTGTTCAAAGGTAATCTGTAAACATCCACTTGAGACAAATGCAGTTCTTTTCCAAATCAGACAAAAAGCGACTGTCGTCTCTTTTTCGCACTGTGTCGATTTTGCTTTGCAAGCGGTCACGAAACGTGTGGGTTTCACAAGACCCGCTCCCGAACAGGCAGTTGCTCCCCCCCCTCCCCCGCTCATTTGGGCCAACGGGGATGGGGAGGTCACGTGTAAATTTGTACTGAAAATTCTTTCCGAAAAAATACATGTACATTTTTTGCTGCCACGTGATGGTCAAACCGCTCAGAAAGGCTGGTACTTTTATGCATTACATGCAGTACAGTAATGCATTGGTGGCGACCAAGTGCAACTATTCAGGTGTCCTGGCGAGCTTGCTGACACTAGTTTTGAGAGACAAGCAAAAAACCGGTTCAGAAAAGCTGCACTCACTCGCGCGTTCAGAAGCAGTGATCAATTTGCCGCTGGGGAGCGAGCGAGCGAGCGAGAGCTCCGTTGGAGACGACGTGTCGATTGAAGGACCTTGTCGTCCTGCAGCTGCAGCTGCAGCAGCAGTGCCGCCTGCAACCTGTCTGAATAACGTTATGAGCTGAGCCTGCCGCCAACAGATGGATCGCCGTTGAGAAACAAATCTTGCCATAAGGTAGGCACTCACGATGGAGGACGAGCACATCAGTAGTATTTTCAGCCGACAAAGGCTCTTGTTGGAATTTAGCACTTTGTTTTATTTCGTTTCGAAGAATTCAGTGATTCCCTTAGCGCAGCAGTACATTTATGCATTGGTGGCTACCAAGTACAACTATTCAGGATTTGACGCTGGGGAAGCTGAGACTTGTGGGGTTGACAGTGCAGAACAGGCGATTATTCGACACACTGTCAACAGAGAAAGTTCCCTGATCGTCTTGTACTTGAACATTGCTGAGCTTTTGCCTTCGGCCATCATCGTCCTATTCCTGGGATGCTGGAGCGACTGGAGCGGCCGGAGGAAGTTCTTGATGTGGCTGCCATGTCTCGGCAATGCTATCTACGCGCTGGGCTTCATCATCCCGACCTACGCCTTCGGAGCCGAGTACAGCACGACGGCCATCGTCATCATGGTCACCGCCACCATCATTTCCGGCCTCAGCGGAAATATCCCCGGGTTTCTGGCCGGAAACGCCTCTTACATCTCGGACACGGACTCGCGGCAGCGGCGCACCCTGCGCCTCGCTATCGTCGAGTTCACCATCGGCGTCACGTACGGGATCTCGAACCTGGGCCTCGGGTTCTGGATCCACGCTGCCGGCTTCATGCCGTCGTTCTGGTTCGTGTTCGCCTGCTCTCTGCTCCCCTTCTTCCTCATCCTGTTCCTGTTGAACGAGCCCGAGACGGACACCCTGGTGCGCGACCGCAACCCGACGATCGAAGACATCCGCTCCGTGCGCCACATCTGCAGCTGCGGCACGCTCTCGCAGCGCAAGATGTGGGCCGTCTTCTTCGCCTTCCAAATCTACGTGTTCGTGCAGCAGGGTCAGGAGCGCACCTACGTGCTGTTCCTGGAGAACACGCCCCTGTGCTGGGGCAGCGTCGGCATCGGCCTCTTCCTGTTCACCGTGTACTTCGTGAGCGGGCTCGGGTCGTGGCCCGCCGTCCCGCTGCTGCACAGGTGCGTCGGCGACGTGGCGCTCTTCCTCTTCGCCATCCTGTCGAAGGCGCTCGGCTCCATCCTGCTCGGATTCGCCGCCACGCCGGCGCTCGTCTACCTGGGTACGTTGACAGCTCCCGAGGACAAGATGGAAACAGAGACATTCTTTCGCTGTTCCCATGGGAAAAGACAGACACACTTTCCTTGACTGTATCCCTCAGAACATTTCCCTTTCATGCAAAATTCTCGCTTGAAAAGCAATCAACCGAAAGTTCTTCTCTGTCGTAAATTTGTTGCTTTTGCGAAACGTGCGTGTTTGAAAATTTCCGATCGTAAATAATGCAAGTCGCAAATGCGTTAATTGGTGCGTTGAATTTATCCTTCATGTGCCAGAAGTTTGGACTTTATCCGCACGATGTACACGCTCGTATTTTCCAGCGTGTTTGCCCGAGGCTCGTGTGCCTGTTTGTCCACGGCGCAGCTGCAAGGATGGACGCAGCAAAAACCTAAATCTATCATTTTGACACTGCACTTTTCCAAGCAATTGCTTCACAAGAATCTTGATTCATTTCCCTTGACAAAACAACTGATTAATTTCGGATGGTAATGAGACCAAATGAATTCTTGATAAATATGCATGGTTTACAGCACACTGTACACAGCGCAATAAATTCATCAGTCGTGTTTGCTTCGCGGCGGGAACTTCCTGCGGCTGCAGCTGCGGAGACGACGGCTGCGGCGCATCTCGTCCCGCGGACAAGTGACCTCCAAATCTCCCGATTCGCTGGTGCAATCAGATCACTGTGCGCGGCCCTTTTGTCCAGGTGCTCTGCCAAGCGGGGATTTCAGTCAATTTGTTCCGTGTGTTGTAAACATGTTTTTGTGTGCATTGCAGGCGGAGTGACGCAGGTGTTCCACCTGATCCCGTACGCCGTCGGACGCTCCCTCGTCTCGCAGCAGGTCGGCATGGACGAGCAAGGTATGATTGGTCATCGCTCGGCGAGAACTCACTCTCTCTCACACACACACGCACACACACACACACACACACACACACACACCGTCCCTCCTATGAGACTCAAATCATCACAATGAACGATTCTGTGTCTCTGTCTGTCTGTCTGCCTGTCTCTCTGTCTGTCTCTCTCTGTCTCTCTCTCTCTGTCTCTCTCTCTTTCGCTCTCTCTCTCCCTCTCTCTCTCTCTCTCTCTCTCTCTCTCTCACACACACACACACACCACCCCACCAACGAGACACAAATCATCACAATGAACGATTCTCTGTCTGTCTGTCTGTCTGTCTGTCTGTCTGTCTGTCTGTCTGTCTGTCTGTCTGTCTGTCTCTCTCTCTCTCTCTCTCTCTCTCTCTCTTTCTCTCTCGCTCACACACACACACACACACACACACACACACACAAGCAAGCCACAGTCACGCTTGCATCCCAATCTTGCTTCCTGCTGCAGGCACAGTGTACGGGTTGGTGCACAGCGCGCAGTCGGTGGTGTCGTTCATGGGACCAGTGGTGCACAACGCCATCTTCTTCGGGACGCTCGGGCAGCTCAGCGGCGGCGTCTTCCTCATGTCCGGCTGTCTGCTCGCCATCCCGCTTCTCCTTCTCGGGTGAGTGAAACAAGAGCCACTGCAAAACTCAGCCACGAGGATCTCAGGACCGAAAACACCAAAATCTTGCCGATAGTCGTTTGCGTCTGGTGGCTTTGAAATTTGTGTTCGAAATCTGGGTTTCCCGAGGAAACCCAACGTTTTTCTGAAGTTTGAAGGTGACGCCCCTCCCGCGGTCCTGCTGACGCCTCAACGGCTGCAGGCGATTCAAATTTTGGTATTCTTTTGTGCACATGGATGTCACTCGTGTCATGGCAGTGGGACTGAGACAACCCGTTTTCGGTGACAGGCTCAAATTCATGCGTGCAGGCTGTGCACGATGAGTGCATGCATGCACAGTCGTTGGTTCGGTTTATGTCTGTAAATGAATGGTGCAGTGATTGCCGCGCGACTTTTTTTTCGGAAGGAATGTGAAAATGAATTGGAGGGGGGGGGGCGCGCAAACAGAACTCATGTGGACTGATCAATAATGAGTTCATTTTTTGAACGGGTTTGGAAAGACGAAATATTGCCTGCAAAAAGTCTCTGGCAGGAGATCTAATTTCGAACCTGCGTGTCAACAGAACAATAATCGTTGATTGAACCAGATTTTGCAGCTTCTGCAATTTCCATGAGTGCACTCCAAGGGGTTTACGTGTTATAAATGTGTTTGCTCGTGTGCGTTCATTGCAGGTCTTTGATTTACATGGAGAAAAAAGAAGAGAGTGAAATCTACCTGGGCGTGGACAACAGGAGCGAAAGTGAAATCATGACTCCAGCCTCGGAAACCTCGAGTCTGGTCAAGTAGTGGATGCTGCCAGAATGAACCCTTGATGAGAGTTCTTTCATGTTTGTGATACAGTTTCGGAAATCGGGATGAAAATTCTGATTTTGAGGCAAAGGAATTGATGTGCAGAAAACAAATATTGTGATGTTCCGAGCATGCTATCTGGGTGGGTGTGTATAAACGTAGGTCCCGAGAACCGACTGCAGCATTCCTTCCTTTGCCTCACAATCTGGCATTCTAATTGGACGATGAGTTTCGCCGACTGTTTGAGCTCAATGCTGGACTTTTTGTGGACACCAGCCCGCGATGACCGGTCGCCTGCGCTTTCGAAATCTTGCAATCCCGACCACGAAAGTCAATATTGAATGGTGGGTCCATGAGAAGGTCCTGATCTCACTGGAAAGGTTTTGATTTGCGAGGAAACAAGGATCTTGCACGCAATGCGAAATCATTCTCGCGTCTGTTTGATTCAGTCCAATCCGGCAAGTTTTTGATGTGGCAAAAACTTGTGAGTTCTTTCCCGTGATGCAATGTGATGTCAGTGTGAACTTAGACGAAAATCAGGTCTGCACGAATTCCAGGTACATAGCATAACGGTGTATGATGACAACTGGTGACATGTGCACTGTTTCTCTCTGAAACTCACCTTCCTGGTGAGGCCTGCTTTGCGTGTTCGGGTCACAACTATTGCAAGGAAAGAAATCCAGTGTTGCGCTCAAACACCCAAATTGACGTGATAATTTCAGTGGCACACGAATAGGTCGTTATTTTCTGTCCCCTGTTAGAGTGTCTTGAACAAGAATCAGATTGTACTCGTGCTTTTTCGGTTTCATTCTTTTTGTGGCGTCTTTGAAGAATTTGAATCGATTGCTCTCGTGTAAGCTCCCAGAACAATGCTACACGTTCATCATTGTTTTTGTCAAATCGCAGACGGACGACGCTCAGTCTGACGTAAATTTTTCACTCTACTTATTTATTGCTTCTGCATGCACATAAATTTCTTCGTCTTTTCTCATCATGAGGCAGATTTGATCAAAACGACACCAGTTTGTACTTTTCGTTTGACCAAATTTGTACGCAAGATATCCCGACAAGATATCAATTTTTTTTCTAGACATTGGATAAAGTTTCTGCGAGGATGTTTGGTTGAACTCGTAGAGTTTTTGCTTTTGTGATGCACTTGCCAAACATGGTGCTCGTCCGACAGATACAGCTGTGTCCGATTCCGACCCCGACGTGAAACCAGAGATGTTCCCACGTGTCAAGAGTGAGAAGTCTGCACTGTGCTCTGTCTCCGTCAATGTTACACTCTTTGTACATGTGCAGTCAGTACCTGGCATATATTGTTAATAAATTATATTTTTCATTGTTGCAGCGGAACGATGACTTGAACGTTGCGCGCAAATTTCACCTCGCGCAGCATTGGAATGACTGAATATTCACATGCACTCGTACTTCACACGACAAACGAATTGACTCGTGCTCTGTTGGAAAGCGCTTGGCCACGCCAGCACACACTTCGTTCACCGTCGAACACTGCTGTGATCTGTGATCACATCGAACATGCATACAGTGTGGAAACCCGCAGCGCAGCTTCATTTGCGATGGTGCCGACCACTGACTTCGCAGAACGAGAAGCGTTCTGGTGGAGACCCTGTGCAATGGAAAATTAATTTTCCCGTCAAGTGTTCCCAACTACCTCAGTTCCAAAGAGAAAGGTTGTGTGATTGCGTATTCCGGTTCAGCGACTGTGATATTATGAACAATTTTGTCTCCGAGTACGAGGCTTTCGACGATGCCTCCGCCCGCGCTGGGGACTGAGCGGTGCACGAACGGGACTTGGTCCTGGAAGCGCTCGCACGGGACTGCGACCTTCTTACTTGCCACAGACCTCTCCAGTTTGTGACTGTAAGCGTATGTTTCACAGTGCACCGATTTATAGGTTTTCCTGAGAACTGCATAAGAATCTCTGGGCGCACTGAGCTGCAGCGGACCCAGAGGCCTCGGGTGCGTCGGGAAGAGCAGGGATTTCTCGAAGATGTACCGGGAGAACTCACGCGCGGAATCCTTGATGTGAGTCTCATTCTCGCGGTAAAAGTGAATGTCAATGTAAGGCCAAAGCCACTGATATCTGCTCGTTTTTGAACAATTTGTTGAGAAGAATTTCAACCTTGGTCCAGCCGAGACAACTTTGTAATCCATTGAAGTCAGAGTCAGAGCTGAGAATAATTCGTCCCTGTGTTTGATGTTGACTTGGATATCGATGTCATCGTCCCAGGGAATGATATCGTGGTGTCGCCAAGATCCAAGCAAAGTTCCACCGTACATTAGACACGTGATATTCAATTTTTCACAGGTGCTGCTCAAATAGCTGGCAGTCTTGTACAGCAGATCCTTCTCAGGCGGACCCAGAGACACTCTGAATGAAGGTTTGGTGCTGGCAATCCTCGGCCTTGATCTTTGTCTTCTTTGCTTTCTCTGGCGATTGTTATCAACAGTGGATTCCTCCTGATCCTGATGGTCCATCACATCCATTGTTTCCATCTCCGTTTCCTCTTCCTCTTCCATCCGCAGCTTGATGTCCACAATCGGGTTGGGTTTGTTCAGCAATCGGGACAATTTCCGCACGACGTCGAGCAGCATCTGCGTGTTCTCTCTGTCGAACATGCGGAGGAACTCGACGTCTGCGGCGGTGGCGGCGGGTGTGCTGGCGGCGCGCGGCTCGAGCGGGTCTGTCAGCGGGTCGGGGGCGCCGCGCGGGGGGCGGTGCAGCGACAGGGTCAGGAGGCACGACAGGAAGATGATGGAGACGATTAGCAGCCTCCAGTAGCTCTGCCGCAGCGCCGTCATCTTGGCCACCTGCACCTTCTCATTCGTCTGAAAACGCAATGTGGTCAGAACTCAAATCTGAAAGATCGTTGGTTTTTCAGTTTGCGTTGCTGTGTTCACAGTTTGTTTCCTCATGTTGCACCTGAATATTCAGATCATTCGTCGTGATTGCCAAACACCATCGTGCCACCCGGAACAACAAAATCATGTTGCATGTCGATCATCGTCACTCTCTCTTGCTTTCATTTCAACAACAGAATCTACGTTGGAAAGTGCAGGGCAGATGTTTTGATTTCATCTGGAGAGTTTTGCAAAGTTTTTCCTTGCACAATATGCATGATGAGCTGTCTGTGAAAAAATAAACATTTTGGACGTGACAAAATGGAAACCAGGCAAGTCCTTCAGATATCACCACGAAAAGTTGGCAAAAACTGAAGCCTGTTGATTGTTGATAAAATCTTGCAAAAAAAAAGAGAGAAAAATTCAAGAAAAATTTGCGGTTCTGAAACTTACCCAAGGAATAAGGCTTCCAACCAGCTCGATGAAATATGAGCACGAGTAGTCTGCACACCCTCACGATCAGTGAAGCCTTTTCTTCTGTTGCTGCCAGAGACGTAAATGATACAAAGATCACACCAAGTGCCGAACGCTTCTTATTACTCAATGTTTGTTGGTGGAATAACAAATGATCCGCGTTGTGTTTGCGTGTTGTTTCACCCAGACAGTGGGCCATCTGATTGGAGTCTATCGCCCCGAAGCTGCCCAGCCTGAGTACCTGCCGGCGGATAACGCTGACTCGTGTCTTTCCTGCCAAGTGTAAAGATATCCCCGGATACCGGGTATTCCTGCCGTGGTCGAGCCCGTTTTTGCAGGGTCGTACGTCACTTGGGATTTTCAGCTGCACAAATCTGTTGTGGGGTGCGCTGCTCAGTCATAACATCAATTAAAGTTGTGGCGAGGGGCAATAAATATCCTTCCTGACAGCTGTATGATTGAACTTGACCCTTTCGCCCCTATATCTTGCGCGAAAGCGATGCGTATCCACGGCCGTACCTGACACTGGCTCACTTCAAAAATATTTTCTGATCAGAAACGCGTTCCTTGACGGGGGAAGTTTCTCCCATATTTTTCGGACACCTGACAGAGCAACATTTCTTTTTTCCTCCAACACAAAATCTTCTTTCCTGCCACTGAGCCTTGGAACAAGAAAGATGATCTTCTGTTCCCGTGTCATGTTGCACAACACCAACAGCTCGGTCACAATAAAAGCTTTGCTGACAAAACGGAATTGCAGTGCTCAAAGGAGAGCAACTGACGAAGCCTTCGTGTTTTGTTTGAGTTTTAGTTGTCTTCACTTGCCGACAGGATAAAGTGAGGCAGATCTGTTCAACCTGCTGCGACCTCGTTATTGTTGAACCCGCCTCGCAAGTCATCCAGTGCACATTTCGCGCTTTCATCAGAAAGCGAATCTGGCAGCTCCAGTCGCTTGAAAATTCGCCTCCACTGTTTCTTCTGGGGGAGTGTTTGAGATGTGTGGCAGAAGAGTACATGTTCTTGTGGTTCGCCAAGTTTCTAAGTGGCCACAAGACATGCAGAAGATAAGTGTGGATGGTTTGGGCAGTCTTGTCAATCATCCTGCGCGATAAGCCTTATCCAGGTTGTCATTGGTTACAGCCACTCTGAAAGGTTGAAGGTTCAAGCAAAGAGGCGCGTCTTCTGGCGATGAGCAACTCAAGCTTCTCCACAAAGCTACATGAAAGACATATATGAATTGAACTTTGTGAGCTTCTCACAAATATGTGCAAATTTTTCAACTGGGTGACTACGAGTACGAGTGCCAGTCATTACGACGACACCAATGTGCCAACGCGGTGACCATGATATTAATTACACCGCAACTTGTTGCGCAGCTGCATTGGAGCACACGACCATGTTTCGACATCGTCGGGATTGAAAGATTCCCTTTGTTTGATTTTTAAATGAGCTTGCGACGAGGTCCACAAAAATACTTTTCAACTCATTTGTGCCTCTCTCCTTCACGCGATAAACTGAATGATTGCACCCAAGATTTAAGAAACAACTTCCTATTCACAGAAATGATTCTCACCTGCTGCCAGGTTATTTTGGAGAATTGTGTCGCCTTGGCGTCTCTCAGCGTATCCACAGGATGCAGGAAAATTTCGAGGTATCTGATCTCAGTGTTTGCCTTCGATCGAAGCTCTTTTTGCTCACACGCAAAGCACACGCGAAGTCCCGATGCACAAGTGAGAGGAGCTCAGCTCGTATACAGCTTTCTGTCATTCCCACCGAGAATACCACCCATGTCACAGCGTGGTGTGATAGGCCAGCTGCGTTCTGAAGTGGACTATCTGATAGCGCACGCACTGGCCTTGTGGCCCTCGAGCCGACACGCGAGCTCGCTCCGCGCGCCTCGCTCAGCTCGCGTTCCGCCGGATTCCAACACTGTCACTGCGCATCAAGGGCGGAGTAGCTTTGCGAACTTCTGGGAACTTCTCCGAAGTAGAAGACGCATTCCGTCCGTTGTTGAGTCCACTACACTTACAGAATGTGTGCTGCCCTGTTTGCTTCCCACGGAAACTGACGAAACACTTCGTTGAACAAAGCACTTTTGCTTCACAAAAATGGTTGTGGTGTTTTTGTTTCAGCGGTCTGAGATCCAAGTGCAAAAACAACAAAAATTTGCACTCCAAAATTCAATCTTCTCGTGCTTCTTGACGTGCTCCAGACAACGATAATTATGATTAGCAATCCACAAAACAGCGCAGCTTGTACGTGCAATTTCTGCGCAAAACATGTTAGTCAGCGTGTGAGAATTACGCAAAAACTTGAGAGAACACATCATTAGCAATTCTGACAGCTCTGTAACTATTCGACACATTCGTGACGGACAACACTTATCTGTGACGGTGTACAACGGACTGCCCTCTTCAGAATTACTGTACAGAGAACACAACATTCACAATTTTGACAGCTCTAAAACTATTCCACACGTCTGTTACGGTATACAGCGGACTTCCCTCTTCAAAATTACTGCACGTAACCTTGTGTCCGACATCTTACTGAAAGTTACACCCATCAAATGCATTCTATCAGACCCCTGTTGAGAGAACTGTGTTCCATCAGTTGTGTTATGAATTCTGTTCATAAGTGCAGCAGTGGATCAACTTCGATGCTGCCTGCACAACAATGATTTTCGACCAGTTGTCTCTGTCTGTGAAGGCAACAACTTGTTGAGCACTCCTTGTTCAACGCCTGTTCCAAGTTACTGCAACACAGCACTCCATTTGTTTCTCCTTTTTCAAACTCACACGAAAAAGTTTGTTTTATCCTTCAGACTGAACTTTTGTAAAGTTCATGATATTTTCTTTTTTATTCTGACCACAGCTCCCAACGCTCACAGGTTAGCGCAGCACAAAACGCGAGCATGTTTCCTTGCATGCATGTTTTCTTCAAACATGGAACCATGATGCAGTCTTACTTTTTGTCTCATTTGGCCATCGCCTGCAGGGCATGTTGGTACACTGAAGCCACCTTTGGTGAATGAAAGGCACTTGAGAACGCGGGCTTTGATCTGCTCACCTGTTGCTTTTCGTAGCGTGCCTTTTTTTTTGTGCTCCACGTCGCTCTGGAATGAGGCCACAAGTATCCTCCTCCACAGACGGAGGCGACACGGACAAATTTGGGTGCACGAACAGTCTCAGGTGGAGAGAAATTTATTTTCGAATAATTTGCAATTTCTTGGGCATATTGGCTTGTCGAGTGAAAAGTGCAGTGCTTTTTGCACAACTATGTCATGGAAGGGAATATTTTTCCTTCCGAAATGAAATGTTGGTGTCACACGCGATCAATCGCGCTTCTCTTGGTCCGGATTTTCGTCGGGCTCTGGCCAGTCTTTGAACAGGAGTTTGGTTCTCTGGAGGAAATTGGAGAAGCTCATGGCATCGGTGCTCCGCCCGGTGTAAGTTTTGCGCTCCAGGTACATGCCCAGTCGGTCGCGCGGCGGAAGGGCGAGGGTCCTCCAATAATCTGGGGGAGGCTGATTCAACAACTTCCTGATGCCATCACTTATTTTCTGCAAAAATGGAAAGAAAATTTATGAACATCACTGTTCAATGCGGCACATGCATGGTAGGAGGGAAAGCCCGCGTGGTACTGCAGCTGCATGCAGTTTTGTTCGGGGTTTGCCCCGGTGTCAGCACATCCGAGTGCTGCCCTGCAGATTTGTGGTGGAGAATATCAAAGGCGGCGATTTGCTTAGCTTTGTACAAAAAGCCCAACGAGCAAAGTGTACTTCGTGGCTTTGCAATCCCTTTTTCAACGTTGTCGGAGTGTCAGAAGGGTAGGGTAGTCAAAAGTACCTATCAGCAGTTTCCACTCGACGGTCGTCCATGCCAAAACGCTCGATGGGTGCTTCTGGCCCCATGTCAAAACTCATCCATTTGTGTCAGAACCCATCGTTCTAAATTTGAGCAACGGTGCACTTACGACCCTGGACAGTAGCATTGTAATACTGGAAATCGCTCCTTGTGCACAACACTACCATTTTGACCCTGAATGGTCCCCTTTGGACACTGATATTCGTTCCAAACTGAACTGTGGCATTTTGACCCTGAACAGTACATTTTCAACCAGTGGATGCGCTGACATGCAAACCGGTACGTTTTCACCCTGAACAGGGTATTTTTCTCCTGCAGATGTGCTCATACTAGAAATGTACTAAAAATGCTGTACTAAAAGCATGCGAAACAAACCGACGTGACCTGTGGGTCTTTTTTTAGTTTTTTTTTGTTTGTTTTTATTTTTTTGTTGTTTTTTAGCTATGTACAGTTATCGAGCTCCTCTGAGGACACCAGGAATATTGCGTTGGGTCCGGCCCATCTGGTCCTGGTAAAAGTGCCCTAAGTAGCGCATACAGGCATTATTGTGTGCACCGGTCCACCACCAGTACACAGGCAGGGTGAGGATTTCATCAGGTAAGGTTACCCTAAACCTGATTACTTTTGTGTCTGCCCTTGCAAGGATCCTGAGACCATCAGGGTGGTCCCAGTTTGCCTCGGTAATGTGTACAGTGGCGGATCCAGCAGCCTCAGGATCGGTCAACTGACCTCTCCATAATGCCGTCCTTGACCACACACAGGTACGAGCCATGGTCGGTATGGCTCCGTGAGGAGAATGAAGTTTGGATCGAAAATTCCACCCATGTACTGGTCAGTGCATACTCAGTACTTTGATGTCTGTAGGTGTGAGAAACAAAGTGCGTCAAACTTGAAACAGATTCTCCGCACTTTAATGTTTAATGTTCATGTTCCCTACTCATCGTCGCATGCCACCCACCCTTTGATGCTGTAATTGGTGCCACTCAGATGGCATCCCACTTGAAAGCGCAAGTGAGCAAGTTAAATGTTACTGCTCATGGTTAGAATCTTTCGACATTTGCGACCTCCTTTGAAGGCACATGCAAAGAATTTTGCAACGTTTGCGACTCATGGAAATTCATGAGTTCCTGCCTTAAGACTTTTGACATTTGCGACCTCCCTTTGAAGGCTTTAATGCAGCACATACACAGAATTTTGTGACGTTTGCGACTCATGGAAATTGATGAGTTCCTGCCTTCAGACAACTTTAATGGTTCATCATAATTGCCTCCTGTATCTTCAAAAATACACACAATTGGTTACAAAAAATTTGTTTTTATTTTTAATAACATGAAAAACTCGGCAAACTCAGCAGCATCACGCCTTTTCACCCCTGATACGACGCGCAAGTTGTAAGTCTTTGGGGGCAATAGTCACCCCTTTGCAGTGCAGGCACACAAGGTTTGTGTCCTCAAAGAGGCCCACCAAATACACTTCTGCAGCTTCGTGCAGAGCAGCCAAAGCATTTGCCTGGAATCACAGGCCCTTCTTGATGTCATTGGCGATTTCTTGGACGAGTCTGGTGAACGGCAGCTTCAGGATCAGGTGGTCAGTCCTCTTCTGGTAGTGCCTGATCTCGTTGAGGGTGTTGGTTCCAGGCCAAAACTGGGTCGTAGCCTTGCCTTGTTGCTTGGAGATGGCTCATCTTCTGGCCTGCTGTGTGGAGTACCACGGCTCCTTGCCTCCAGCAGTGGGTGTCTGAAAAATGAGAATGAACATCTTCATTACATACAATGGAGGTTTAGTGTAGCAAGTCACAAATATCAAAAAGAGTACAAATGTCATCAATACACAGCTATGAGAATGGAGATCCAGCAAGTCGCAAATATCGAAAAGAGTACAAATGTCATCAATACACAGCTATGAGAATGGAGATCCAGCAAGTCGCAAATATCAAAAAGAGTACAAATGTCTTCAATACACAGGTATGAGAATAAAGGTGTAGCAAGTCGCAAATGTCAAACATTTACCTTCAGATCTGGCAGTTTCTTCAACAGATGTTGTCTTGGGCACTTTCCACCCACAGCTGGGTGCCCTGCTGCATTGGTTGGTGGTACAGGTGGTGCAGGAACTGGAGGTGTTTTCGCAGCTGTTTTCCCTCCTCTCTTTCCAACTTTAGCTGTGTTCTTCGTGTGTGCCATATTTCAAATGAAGTCCCACCAATTTTTGAACTTTGCAACTGCGCATGTATTCTGGTGGTGCCACACACATTGCACCAATTACGTTCTTTGTTTTTACATGCCTGGGACAGCTCTTGACCTGGTTAGCATGCGCAACTCCAGCTGTGCTGTGTTTGGCGGCAATTCGAAAAGTGAGCTGCACTGGGAATCTGTGGATCGAGATTGAGAGTGAGCATAATTGAAGAAAATGGCAGAAGGTGGCAAACAATCCAAACGGAAAGCGGAGAGCAGTGACGTGGAGGAGGATGTGGTGGAGTTTGCCAAAGTGCTGAAGAAATCAAAAAGGAAAGGGGTGGGGAAGAAGTTGGCAGGGTTGCAATCGAAAGAAGATTGGGACTGGGTGGAAATGAGCACGGACGTGAATCTGGAGGGATTATCCATGCAAGAAGCTGTGCATGGTGTGATGCTCCACCCCGTCATCAACACCATGGTACAGGCACCGATTCTTGGGGTAAGTCTCTGTGTACAAGTATATGTGTGATCAAGAATTGATCAATTGATGTTCCAGTGCTCCTGATGAAAATAGTACCTGTCATAAATGTCGAAAATTTGTTGGTTTAGAATGTGCTAAATGCATTGGTCCTGTGTCGCAAATGTCAAAATCATCAGTGAAGGTATATGTACTCTATGTACGCTTCTTCCACAGAGATCCACACCCCACCCTGTCATGGCAGGATGCTGGACTCCTGATGGGGTGTGTCGTCATCAGCGATGATGAAGATGCCAGTATGACGTGTACGGACAAAGAGGAGGAAGGACCCGACATTGAGATTCTGGAGGAGCCCACGAAAAATGCGATCAAGAACCAGGCGATTTCAGGCATAAGGCTGGTATGACAAGGGCTGAGAATGCAGGAGCAAGGGTTGGAGATGGTCGAGGTGGCGGTGAAAGGATCGGCCATAGAAGACCTGCCAAACATTCTATGCCAGATGATGCGTGAGATGAACATGGAAGTCTGAAGCGCACAATGATACACTGTGTGTCACTGTCAGGTTTAGCAGTTTCCCTTTTTGGCCTCTTTGGGGAGGGAGTGCTGCTTTTGCGAACATGAAGCACACCATTGTCATCCATGTCGAGAGCATCCTGCAGGTGACATGTCTGCAAGGCCACTTCAGCTATACGCAGATTGATATGGACACAAATAGTTGCATTTTGGGGGATTGGATATGTGGCCTCTATCTCATCACTGAACTCCTGTGCAATAGCGTGACACATAAGGTTGT
>JAAUXT010011739.1_pt1 | contig 15446 bp, 17 predicted proteins | sample 7278171 | NCBI WGS metagenome assembly JAAUXT01 (sample SAMN14350112, study PRJNA611818) | marine sediment metagenome | isolation source: surface marine sediment (1.8m) | place: French Polynesia: Moorea | collected 2018-08 | reverse complement strand
TCTCTCTCTCTCTCTCCCTCTCTCCCTCTCTCTCTCTCTCTCTCTCTCTCTCTCTCTCACACACACACACATCAACACTGAGATTTTGTGAAAACCATGCAGAAATCGACTTGAAAAGTGAAAGGCTTCTCAAACTGAACCTGAAACATCTTCAAGAACAGAGTTACGAAAGGAGTCACTTCTGCTGCTGTGCATGAAGCACAGATCTCACTGCCCCACCTGATGATTTGTTTGACAAGACATTGTGCTTGGACCCAACTGTTCATCTGGTTGTTCAATTGGTCATCTGTTTTTGCATGAAAGAGATCCTTGTCAACACCATCTACAATTTTTGGACCCAGGATTGCCGCGTGTAGACGTCATCGTCGCACTCCGAGGCTGCGTCGCATGTGTGGAGAAATCTGATCCGCTGAATTGTCATCGATACGTCTCTTCTGCACTCAGCTTCACTGTGACTGAAGCCGTTTCCACTTTGGTGAAACCGAGTGCAGCGTGCAGACTGCCTTGTCCCTTCAGGGGCGAATGAAAAAGTTTATCTGAGTTGGAATCCTTGTTCTGGCGGACGTAGCTCCCAATCAAGCTCTGGACCTGCCGTACTCACTTGTCTCGCACGCGAAAAACATCCATTCACAGGCAGAGCCTGGCTTTGGAGCAGGCCACCTGTGAGACACACCCACAAAAATCTAGTCGGAGTCGGGGCCAAAAATGATGAAACATTATTCTTCAAGTATTTGTGCACACAGGGAATCCAAACACCTGTGTGTATGGTATATTTGTGCATTGTAAAAAAATATGGGAGGGTGGGTGGGTCTGGCATTGTATGTTAGGGCCAAGGTGGGAGGTCTTGGCCAGGGTGGGGGGGTCATAGCCCAGGTGGGGGGCCATGGCCTGGAGGGAGGGTCATGGCCAGGTGGAGGTCATGGCCAGGGTAGGGGGGGGGTCACAGCCAGAGTCAGGGGAGGGGTGGTCCAAGTGTGGACAGACATACACTTGAATGTTACTGTTTTTTATGCCATTAGCGGCACCTACGAGATGGCCGAATATGAGACCATCAATTGATGCTATGGACAGTGTGAAGACCAAGTACTCTTGGACCACAGGGGTAAAAATACAGCGCTGATAACAACCAAAATCAGGCAGCGCTTTCGGTGGAATGTGCTCATGAGTGCGTATCTTAACACTCAACACTGTGTCAACAAGTGCTCTCATCGCGAGGAAGGACAACATTCTCAACATTCTCCGCAACAAACCGGACACACTTGTCGACTCATGAATGTCTCCATTTTCCAGACTTGGCTCATTCACAAAAGAGTCCCAATTTTGGGAAACAAACAGGCGGGAACAACTTTTCTTGCTGAATCTCCTAAAAACTGTCATGAGAGTGAGCAAAGGTTGCAGGAACTTCACATCTGACATTTGATTAAATTCCTCACACATTTTGTTGGAAGGACATGGAGGACAAAGATACTCCTCAGGAACACTCATTATCGACGCCGGAAAAAACAAGCGAGTTGTTTCCGTTGAACACCAGCAATTCTGCAGGATAATTGTGATTTTTCTCTCGGTGCAGGAAGGAAATTTCGTCTCTTTCCATCCAACTACCACGTAGCTTTGTCGACAAAGTTCCCAAGTTTTCCGATATTTTCTGACGTAGTTCTTCTGTGGCTCCAACTCAGAACAGAACTGACCACCACGCAGAGCAGTGCACGTTCTTCGTACGGAGTTGACCCTCCCATGAATGGTTTTCGGACTCTGACACTGAAAGTTGAAACTCGCACACAACCGATCGTTCACAGATACATCCCAGTTTCAGAACAAGTCCTCGTGTGAACGTGTGAACAAGCTTTACTTAGCCAGATTAATTGCGTTTAATAAGAGTTTTGTGAAGTATATCTAACGAGGAAAGGTCATGTTCGTGAAGTGAAACTCTTGTGCTTTGTCGTCTTCGTTGGCGCCTGCGCCTGGGTACGAATAACTGTAATGGAATCTCGTCCATTTTGACAACCTTTTGGACCGTCAGTTGTCAGGCAAGCATCCTTTTGAAAAGTGGATCTCGGTGTGGTGTAAAAGTGGTCAAGCCTTGAAACTTTGCTTGGGGGCCCAAGGTATACCTGGAACTGCTCCCACCATGCAACCAACAAGAATCTTTTGAACCTCCTCTTTCCCGCAGGCAAACATACAATTCACTCACTTCAGTTTTGTAGATAAGTTGGAGAAATGTCTGCCCCAAAAGCCCTTTTATGTTTTTGTCAGAGGGTCATGCACTGACCGAGATGGAGGTCGGCCCCGACCCGATCCTGGGTCCGGTGTAGAGCTTGGCCGAGTGCAGCGTCACCGGCAGTCTTGGTGACATGCAGAGCCAAGATCAAGTTTCAATCCTTCGTGAAGCGTCAAAACTTGTCCTTATTGTGTGTAATTCTACCAAGGGTGAAGCCTACACGAAGCTTCTCTCCAGGCAAACCTTTGAGGAAATCACCGGAACGTGGCTCGTGCATACATTGATGCTGTTGGCCTTGAAAGTTTGCTTTGGAGGAACTTGGAGACTTGAGTCTGGAGCTGAATTCAAAACACTGAGAACAAGCGTTGTCTGTGATGATTGGATCTGGACACTTGCACGTCACGTGAACAAACGCAGGTCGATGAAAGCAGGTGCCTGGTGAGTTGAGAAAAGCTGGGACCTGACACCGGGGAATAAGCTTGGGGCCACTCTTTATGGAAGGCAGCATCAGAAGCGAAATTTGTCCACGTGATCCTGGTTCCAAATGAAAACCCTTTCTCCTGGAGACGCCTGGGTCCTCGTCGTTAGGATTCAGAATTCTGGTGGACGATCTTGACTTCGTCGAGTGGCCAGGCGATTTGCGTGTTTTATTGCAAACGTGACGACACAAAGACCATTGAGACAAAACACAAAACTGATCGTCAAAAGCAACACTGTGTCGAAGCCAATCAACAAGTCTTTTGCTCAGAATCTGATGCCTCAAAGAGCCACAATTTGATTGGAAAGGCTTCATCAGTGAAGTGAGAATCGAACAAGGCAGAAATGCTGCTCCACAGCAAGTACCTTGACTCTGTTTGTTCGTGTTGCGGGGCGTTTTTGCCTTCAAGAACGAGATTTGTTGTGAAGATGTTTTCATATTTTGCCACAAAATTGCAGAGTGTCCCTGGGCAAGTGTGCAACAGAAACGAGACCGATTCAAATCAGCCCATTTTCAAGATTCTGAACGAATGAGCTGCAATGAGGTGGAGACAAATTTAAATTTCAGAATCCATCTGTGCACTGATTCATACGAGGCCCGTCAATTATGAAACCGTGCAACTCAATACACACTCAATAGTCACAAGCAAAATGATACTGTTTTTTGTTAAATCATTGAGTCCATAGGGAAAATTAAATTTGACTGAAAACTGTTCCAAAATGAAGTTATGCAAGTTGAGATTGTATACAAAACTTTCTAGGGCAATCCATGAAGGTTTTGGGGTCCTACCGGATGAAAAACGGTTTCATAATTGACGGGCCTCGTATCTTACCTGTCAGCAGGAGTTTCGTGTCGAGCCTCATTCACAACCAAGAGCAACTGTCCGGGTTTCTATTGACGACAACACTTATCTCTGGTTTCTTCTCGTGTTGAGCGTTCGTGAAAACACAACACAAGCCAAAAAAGGAAAAAAAAGAAAATCTAGAGTGGTTTGCTGAATAGTCAGTCACGACATCTGCATTCACCATTGCGAAAAGGCTGAGACTCCATGCATACCATGCAGGTGTGCAAAGCTTCATGCACGAGGTTGATTTCAGACCACGGCAAATGCACCTCGCTCGTACGTTTTGTGTGCATGTGCATATGCACAGACGCCAGCAGGATATTCTCAACCGTCCTTCTGTACGCAAGGTCCCTTCCGCCCTAAAACCGCCGTTTAGCATACTTGATACAGGAAGGATTGTTGCCTTATTCCGTTTGAAGATTAACGTGCTCCTTTAGTCTTCGTCTTTCCGCGTGTTCGGCTGAGAGATCGATTCTCTCTGCAACCTGCACTCCTATGTTTCATTTTAAGTGCGTTACTTGCTCTTTCTGGTGTTGTTTTCACTGCTCGTCTGCAGTTGTAATTTTATCCGTTCACTCATGCAGCTTGTTATAGCCAGCAGTTAATCAGAACAAAAAGGCTTCAGCCTCAAAAAGAACTTGTCAAAGAACTTCCACAACTTCGGTCATTAGTGTAAGTGCAGCAAAATTTTATTTTTTTGCAGGCCTGGGACGCACGAAGAGACTTGCATTCCGTGGGTGGAGAGTACAAACCAACAAGTTGATCTCATCTTCAACATATTTTTCATGATATTTTTTATCATCAGGGTAGGAGTTCTTGTCCACTTGACAACAAAAACATAATCTCTTGTTGACGCATAATTGAAGTTTTCGAGTCCATTTGCGCCACCAATCACTGGCTGTGCTGAAGCAACTTCAAAATGACTCATAGCGAAGTTTATGAATGGGCAAACAAGACTCGTCATATTTTTCAACTTCAGTTTATCGCATCAAACGACAAGATTTCCTTCTGGCTTGAAATTCATTCCTTCGTTGATTACTTCACCATTCCGCCTGCTTTTGTTGGGATTTACCTCAGTAGACAATGGCTAGGTCTGTATACTTTTGTTTGTTGGAACGTAAAATCGGCTTCTTTGGAATCACTGATGGAGGCAACAAAGATCCACCAGCTGCTGTAGTTTACATGGTGAATGAAGGAATCTGGCGATGCAGCGTCGGAGGCTGAGCAAACTGTAACTGATAAAATGTGCGACAGAACCAGGCATCAACAACGTGACTTTGCAACGATGTGTGAAGGAAATGAAATTAGCAGAGAAATGTTGTAAGAAAGAGAGAATAGGGCAGAGTTCAACGACTTAAAATGCCTGTGTTTGGAGGAAATCTAATCAAATTAGCTGCACTCAGAAATGCTCACATTTTCGTGTGCAGAGCAATGTTCCTCTTCCTGCGCTTTTCAGGGACATAGAAGCCCGAGCTTCCGCTGATTTGATTGCTTTCAACTGTTCAAACAGGTCTGAGGTTCCTAAGGGCTCTACGTTTGATGTCCTTCCCGGACATTCTACAGTATCTGAGTTTGCTGCGCACTTCCAACAGCATTCGCCTTGCTCAGCTTTCCTGCATATTCCTCAGTGTGTGGCTCGCTGCGTCCGGATTCATTCATCTGGTATGTTCGCCTCGTCATCCGTGCAGAAATCTTCACAAGCGTTCCCATGTCCCATCGTCGAGGCAGTTCGGGATGAAAACAGCTTCGCTTCACAAAGTTCAAAAATGGGCAGAACGACAAAGACAAATATTGACTTACAAGTGCCCTCCTTCCGGGCAAAGTGAAATGAAATGAACCCAGTGGTGCAAAGATGAAACCTGTAGCGGATCCTCCTGGGAAAGACACTTGAAAAATCTGCTTGATTTTCTTTCCTTGCAATATTTCTGATGCTTTTGGAGCAAGAAGTGCAGAAATAGAGTTGTGCATTCAAGACGACTGTGCTCTTCTTTCGTTGAAACGTGCACTCAACCATGTCGTCATTCGGGGGACACTTTTCTTGCATTCAAAGTTTCACTGACATGGAAAAAAGTATGGATGTTGGCCCTGGACACGACTTCGTGTGTTCGGTGTTTATTGTCACGTTGAATGAGCGTTTACTGTTGTGAGCGCCAACCCACGCAGACAGCAGAAGCAAAAAGAAGCACGTTTCCCCGAAAGTCAAGTGAGCCACAGCCCCTGCCGCGACGCAACGCAAAGAGTGCGGAGAAACACACCCAACTCTTTCTGTCTTGGCGTCAATACCCGAGGTGTCACCCACAGGTGGAGACGTCGGGCGACCCGTTCTACGACTTCAACAACCCACAGGATCTGACGTACTGGGAGTGCGTCTACTTCGCCATCGTCACCATGTCGACGGTCGGGTACGGCGACATCGCCTGCGAGACGACCATCGGACGCGCCTTCACCGTCTTCTTTGTCTTTGGTGCTTTGGTGAGTTCAAAAAGTGGACAGGAAGTTGCTGGTTTTCCCTAGAGATTCCTTGAAGCCAACAACTACTGGCTTGATCCAGAAGACAAGGTGCCCATCCCGTAATCAGCAAAATTTTACCAGAAATCCAGGAAATCCACAACTCAGACTTTTTGTTGCCATCAACCGAAAGAGAGCCCCAGTGACAGTGGCACTTTCCTGGCGTGCTCGACACCAAGCGTTCTCAGACTGGCACACGCCCTATCTTTGTAGGCCATGTTTGCCAGCTTCGTTCCTGAGATTGTTGACATCGTGGGAAAGCGAGAGAGATACGGAGGCACATACGACAAGCCTGTTGGAGTCAGGTAAGCTGCCTCTTGGCATCCTGCATCACAATGAGCAGTTCTTGGCCTTGTGTCTTAAGCTGCAATTTGCTGATTCCTTCTATTTCAGGCATATCATACTCTGTGGACATATCACGTACGAAACGGTGCAGAACTTCTTGCGAGACTTTCTTCATGAAGACAGGGAAAATCAGAATGTGAAATGCGTGTTTTTGGACAGGTGAGAGAACAACCTGTCAGCTTCTCTCGATGCACTCTGGCGCTCACGATCTCTGAGTGTTGCTAATGCGAGCACGACTTCCATTCCACGAAGAACTTGTCACTGCAGGGGAACAAATGTTCCTCGAGCCCAAGTGTCCGTCTGGGGGGATGTGGAAGCCGACTGGAGATACTCGAAAGAGTTTTGCTTGCAATATTCATCCAAATACTTGTTGATTCAAGAGCGAAACATCCTCCTACAAATTTTATCGTCATTCATTCATCTTGACGAGCTCATTGTGACCAGAACGACCAAAACTCAAAACGGATACAAATGTTGTACGCCTCAGACTTTTTGTACTGTATTTTGCAGCAAAAATCCTGACCTGGAACTTGAAGCCTTGTTCAAGAGGCATTTTACGCAGGTGGTTTTCTACAAGGGAACCGCGATGTCAACTCGTGATTTGGAAAGAGTGAAGGTGAATAGAGTGAAATTGAGACGTGTGACTGGCATTCCCCCTCCGTGAATGAATGCAGAGGGCTTTGCATGGCTCCACTGACAGCCCCACAAGGTCTGTTTGTCTGCTGAAATGGACCGTCAGGTGCAAGGGCAACAAAAAAAGCCTTCCAATTGAGTCAAGGCTCTCCCACGCTGCAGGGCCGGATCCAGGTGAAGCCTATCACTCCAGTCCTGGATTGGCTGGAGATTTATGCTTGATACTCCTGGTCCAGTGAATGGAATAACAGTACATGTACTTCTTTTGAAATTACGACAATTTACTTCAATCACTTCAACTCCCCAGCGACTTGTTTCTTCCATCCCTGGAGAGGTCTTTGTGCTGATGGGCTTTACATCATTACTTTGAAGCGCTTCGCCGAAAAGGCGCTTTTCTTCCTTTTCCAGCTTTAATGTTCCCTCGCAGCTACAACACTGTGTTCCAGTCCCAGCAATCCCACACTTCCGTTGACCTCCTTTGGGTGTTGAAGTCTGTGCATGATGGAGTTTCGTTAACTCTCGCTCCTGGCCAAGGCTTTGTAAACATTCCTGTGTACATTCTCTCTTTGATTTGAAAGGAAGCTACAAATCAATACGAGATTGAATGTGGATGCCTTGCGAAAGGCCACGGAAACATATTTACGGGACAATTGTGAAGGTCTAATTTCAGTAAGCATCAGTTTCGTAACCCTGCGGCTGAGTTTCGCACGCAATGGTTCTCACGCGCCCCCAAGATGGCGCAGGCAACAACTCCCGTCTTTGTTCACTGGGAGACAAGGAAATTTGATCAACAGACCCCCACAATGAAACCAGCCATCATTTGTCCAGAAAAGTTGAGCATTGTGATCGAAGTGAGGTGCCGGTCTTGCCAACAAAGATTTGCATCTGGCGCAATCCACGGAAGGCCGGAATGCTGACCCTCTCTACCCACCAAAAAGGATTTTCTTTCTGTCTTGTGCGAGTAAATGCGGTGGATCTTTCGTAGTTAGAATCAGGGTTCTCTGGATTCAGACTTCAATCGCTCCACTGCTTCAGTGCAACATCCCTCTGAGCACATGCGTGATTTGAATGAAACCATAGAAAGTTCAGCGAAGACTTGGTGTCATTTCGCAGCTGCCGGAGGCGGAGTCTTGTTTGATCATGGCGAACCCACGAGCGCGCGACCCGGACGCTGAGGACGCCGCCAACATCATGCGCGTCATTTCCGTCAAGAACTTCCACCAGGACATCCGCGTCATCGTGCAAATCATGCGCTACCAGAACAAGGTAAGTGAAATAAGAAGCGTATATATGCCTGCAAAGAAAATTGTGTCACACTTGTAGCATTCTTCATCTGTGCTTCTCAGGCTTTTCTGGTGAACCTGCCGTCGTGGAGCAGTCAGGACCAGGTCATCTGTCTCGCTGAGATGAAGCTGGGCTTCATCGCCCAGTCGACGCTCGCTCCTGGTTTCTCCACTCTCATGGCCAATCTCTTCGTGATGCGCTCCTACAAAAAGGTGAGATTCTGGCTCTCTCAGAACCCACGGAATGAGGCTGCTTGATCTCGCGAACCACATATTGTCACCGCCACTCTTGGCTCACAGGTGTCCTGAGTTTTTGATCTCAAACAACCAATTGAACTGTTCGACAGAAAGCACATGTATATTGACTGCTCGAAAACATTGGTCAAACCAACAGTGCAGCGGATTCTTGCAAAAATTATTTCATGCATTGCAATGCACAAGCACCAAGGTGCAACGACGCAGCTGTGCGGCCTTGGACGGACTCTCACTGGAGCCTGTTTGAAAGTGCAAGACTCATTCTTCTATCTCAGAGAAAACCATTGACACAAAAGGAATGAAAGCCCCTCTGATGAAAATACCAAAGGTGACAGTTAATGGGAAGCCGTTCTCCACATACGTGCTCCTCTGTGGTTTTGCTTTACAACGAATTAAGATTTTTTGAATGTTTTTTTTTTTCTGAAACACATTTCTAATTTCACCTCAGGTTACTCAGGCAAGTTCTTTTCATGCGGCCGTTGCAAAGGTCAGGTGGATCAGTTCAGCTTCAGATCTTGTACCAAACAACCCGCACGAGTTCAGGTTGACAGCTGGTGAAAGTAGAAATCAGTCGTTTTTTCTTCCGTCGTTGTGCCTCGGCGTGAGAAAGACACGCGTCCAGGTGCCAGGACTAGTTTCTTGCTTTTGTCTTCTATATCTTCCAGCATCTGGAGTCTGCTCAGAAGGAAAATTTCTGCAGAACGTTGAGTGTTGTGCCAAAGGGAACAAACGCTTTTTTCATCAGAATTCCCACTTTTCTTGCGTTGCACAAAATGAATTCCACATCAAACGGAAAGCGTAAATACCTCAACCTTTAACTGTGCCTGTTTCTCTTGTTCCACAAGAAGCAACACTGTTTTCCTTGTGAGGTGAACCTTCTTGAGTAGATTCTGTTTGGGCAAGGACTTCGATTGTTTTATGAGCACCACGGAGAAACATCTTGGAGTGGAGTCATCTTCAACTCGTGCACCCTTGATTGACTCACAGATCTTGGCACGATTTCTTCGTCTCAACAAAAGTCAGCTTCCCGGAGATGCACTCGTTTGCATCGCGTGGATTGTTTCATTCTGGCAAAGTCCTTTGAGAGTCAGAATTGAGCTTGATCTCGCGACCAAGTACACTCGAATAAGACGACAGAAGCCTGCAACACTTTTCCACCGAGTATTATCGCTTGATCCTTTGAAAACATTGACATATTTTGTCATCAAAGACCAAGCTTGCTTTCTTGTGACAATTTCCATTCGTGACATGCAATCTGCTCTGAGTGTGAGGCGCCTTGGCCTTGAGACTATCATAATCCCTTTCTGCATCTTTGCACCACTAGTTCTGTTCTACACATCTAAACAACTAAAATATTGATTATATTGTCATCTTGTGTTCCAATCTGTGCCAATTCTCTTTTTCATGGCCTTGTTCCTGAAAAGCCCTGCACGTTGTTCTTCTCACGGAGCAGATCTCACGTTCTCCTTGCAGTCGAATAAGTTTGCGCAGTGGCAGGACCACTATTTGCGGGGCGCAGGCATGGAGATGTACACCGAACACTTCTCGGAGGCCTTCCACGGACAGCCTTTTCCTGTCGCTGCTGAGTGCGTACAAAAACGCGTGACAAATAGAATGAACATCAGGATCTGATCGATGTCTGTTTCGCACTTTCAAACGACTCCAACTGTCGCTGTCCGATGCAGGTTGTGCTTCACGCGACTCAAGCTGCTGCTCGTCGCTATCACGGTGAAGGTGGAGGACCAGGACTACAACCACGTCGCGCTCAATCCAGGCACCGACGCCGTCATCGACGAGGACTCCAAGGGCTTCTTCATCTGCGAGTCCGAAGATGAGGTCAAGAGGTGCGCTGGCTCGGTTCCACTGGTAAAATGAAGCACACGACGGGTGATCCTCTGCTCAGGAAAGAGCGCCTGCTGATTTGCAGGGAAACTCTACCACGTTCAGGACCTCGTCGATGTGTCTGTAACATTTGACTCTGTTGTTTGGGTTCCTTTTCACTGCCACAGAACATCATACCTGCGTCAAACAGGAGCAATCTAATGATTTTTGCCTGTCATAGAGCTTGAAAGTATACTGAATACTTTCACGCGACCGACAAAGCGACAACAGTGCTGTCCAAGAACAATTGTCAAAATCTTCCTGAGACACAATTGAAGAAAAAGGCACAAAATATTTTTCAACGTGCAAAAGCACAGATGTTCCAAAGCACCTCTCCCTTCAACCTGCAGCTGCAAAAATCAAGTGCAATTCTGTAGAATTTGCTGTGATTTGTGCTTCTTTCAGAGCGCTCTTTTACTGCAAGACATGCCACAAGGACATCAAAGATGTGTTCCAAATCAAACAGTGTCAATGCAGTGGAAAATGTAAGTGGATTGTTGAGTCCCCTGCACCTTGCTATATTTCGCCCAGAATGTGATACTCAATTTGCTAGTACTTTTATGTCTCTCAAAAAACACTTTGTCCCTGGATCTTCTGTCTTGTCTCTGAGAAAGATACCATTTCACATTTTGGGGAGAAATATACGTTTGTCTTCTCAAGAATGTAGTGTTTGCAGACCATTGTATTTCTTGATTTGCTTTGACTTGACTTCTTGTAAAAATGTGAGCAAGCTTTTATGTGTCTGTGTCTGGTTGGCATTTTGCATTCTGTATGGACGTATCAATGTCAGATAGTTCGCTTAAGTACTCGATTGACGTACCGTTGCAGATGGGGGTGAACAAGTGTGCGTGAACTATATTCCACGTACGTATTTTCACCACTTGGTCAACACCCACTCGCTCGTCTTCCCTGTTCAGGATCTCCCTGTTTGTGACACCCAAGTGTCGTGTGTACTTTTAAGGCTTTGCACAAGCTGGTTTCAGCTGATGATGACAGCAAAAAGAAACAAGCTCAACGACGTCAATGCATCTCCAACACTGTCACTCACAGCAGTACTGACAAGGTTTCGGGGGTGGCAAACATTTTTTTCCGCAACATTGCGAACAACTGACTGTGAAAAGCTTTCTGAGTTGATCTGCTAATGTCCAAGGAAAACACTCATTCTCTGTCAGTCAATTAGCAGTGTTTGATATGAACGGGCCTCCATGGCGTTGCAAAGAGCTGGACAGGTTTCACGGCTTGTGATTTCCGCTGAAAAAGCCACGTTTTCATTCATGAATCGCGCCTGTGTTTCGGTCCAGCCTGCTTTACTTGCAATGGTTGTGTCGGTGTTGGCATCCTCTTGATGTTGGAACAAAAACACAAGTTTTCAAGAATAACAGTTTTTTACCAACTGAAAAATCCACAAGTGTGCCTCTATTTTTTGACCGTGACGATCCTGAAAAGCAATTGGATTTTTATTCTTTTCAGACGTTCAAGCTTGTCTTACACACAGAGAATTGATCTTTTTGCGTTGAATTCCGTCTTGTCTCTGGAGCAATGGAGATTGCTCAAATTTATGAAGGCCAAACACATTTGAGAGTCTGTAGGATGACTGTCGCAATCGAGTGTTGTAGACTTTTCACGACAAGTGCTGCATCGTGTATGAACCCTGACTTCTTCACAGTGAAAGCGACGTCTCCCATGGAAACGGTCAACGGCACCTTGACAATCGATGACGAAGACTACGATGGCGGTTTCCTTCCTTCTAAAGATGGGTGAGATCATTTTCTCTGACTTGTTTCATCGAAGCGCAGACTCACCCTGTGCTTGGGTTTAACGCTTGATTGTTATATGACACCATTTTTATAGTGCAAGGACATCAACATGTTTACCGCTCAATCGTGAGCAAACAAAATTGCCTTTCCTGATTCACAACCAAATGTTGAGAACTCATGATATCATTTTCATCCAGACTGTCGATGTTTGTCCACTTCTACTCACAGATTGGCGAATGTGCCCGATGATTTAGAGAGAGGTAGCAGCGAAAGCATGGAGATGAATCAAAGGAATCTTCGAGCAACTCAGTTCAATGGCAATCAAATGAAAAGGTTCCGCTGTTTTTCCTTGGTTGCAAGTGTAGCTGTAGACAGCTGGCGCTGTGTAGAGTCAGTCACACTCCTGCCCAGTTTCTTCGCACCCAGTTCCTTCACATTCCCTGTCAGTTCGCACATTCGACCGTGGCCACTGTTTTCTACGTCTTTCAGGAAATTCAGGATTTGGCCAGGGAGGTGGCATCCCGTATACTGTGGGCCTCCGTTTCAACTAATATATTATAAGAAAGCAAACCTTTGCACCCGCACTTACGATCTGCGGGCTGCCTGGAACCAACCCAGATCGACTGCTGTTGTCTTCAAGAGGAGAGTTCGCTGTGTCCTCTGTGCACCTGTCCTTGAAAACTGGATGCTTGGGTCTCTTGGTGCAACTACAGGCAATCCTTCCCCGCAAAAACAGGAGTTCGAACCGTAATTTTCCCCCAATGTTACGTTCTCACACAGATTTCAACGGAATTTCATTTCTCGTTTTTGACTCAAGTGCGCTTGATGCGCAGACTTGATGCAAACTGCTGCCTCGTCTTGCATTGTCTGTGATCAAGATATTCCAGGTTTGCCGAAACCCACGCAGTATCATCAGACATCAGAAAACAGTAGCAAGGAGTGAAGGCCAAGTTCAGGAATCCGCATGAGTCTGTAGTTTTTAGCACTAATTCTTGGTTCTCACGTCTTGTTGGTTCCCTGACGACCAAAAGATGGAAGAGCATTGAGATTTTTTCACCAACAGTTTGGGTCATCAAACAGTGATCACTTTGATTTGGAACCTACCAGACGAGAAGAGTGGGATAGAATAGTCACCCAACACCTGAGAAAGAAGGAAATTGGCCACTGAAACAAGCAAGTGCGTCTGCAGACATGTTGCCCGTGCATTGGTTTTTGGGCCCCCACCAGGTCAGTTGTGCTCTTCAGAGCAACGGATAAAGACATTTCCAGCAAATTGATTTCCTTGTGCAAGAACCATTGGCATTACATCATGATGGTGAAGTGGCCACCCACGACAAAGGTGAGGTAAAATAGTGACAAATCATTTTTCGGATGGGGTGAAACAAGTGAGGTGGCTGTTTCCGTGGCTTTCTGAGGATACATATTTCGACATTCAGTCAGTTGTGCGTGAACCTATCAAAACGGAGAGACAAACGTGTGGGGATAATTGCGATCCACACAAGTCTTATCACCATCGTGAATACGCTCAATATCATTGCTTGTCTGTCTGTCTCGCCGCATCCTTTAGGCTGTCGGTTCTTCTCTCCGATCCGATATCATATGCCCCAGGCTTCCCGTCACCTCTTTTTGCACGTGTGCTCGCTTGTTCGTCTCGTGCGCGTCGACTGGATGTTTGCTCAGAGTTTGCAACACGCACTGCCTGAACAAAATCTCGTCATCCTGTTCCTGTCCATGAGACTCCGTCGAAAGTCAAAAATGGACCTGCGCAAAAGTTCTCGTGACGTCTGTGTCATTCAGTCTCACTGTTCGTATCACACACCAAGTGACATCGCCTTGGCACTTGTGACATGTTTTCAGCTGCGCTTCACTGGTTGAAACAGATCGTGCAAACCCTTTTGTGTCTTTGCCTTTGAAGTGCAGAAACCTTGCTCGGTAGAGGCAGCACGTCCCACAGACGAGAAACACAATGTGATCATTTCATGTAATCAGCTGCTCATCTTCCCTTGTTGTAGTTTCGAGGCTGGACTTCCTGCAGGCGACCTGTCCGACGACCCGGGCGGGGCAGGCGAAGAATCCGACGACACCAAGCCACCTTTACCCCCCGGGGAACAGTTCGATTCTACCGCTCTCTTTCACTGGTGCAGCCCCCGACCTTTTGAAGCAGTCATATTGGTGAGTGTTGGATATGAATCTTATAAAAGTTGCTTTCTCTTGAAACTTGCAACGCGTCGGTTTCTTTTGATCATTGTGAAAGCAACCAGAGTTGTCTTTTCAGTCACATCGAAACAATCGCGAGGTGCTGAAACGTCTGAAGAATCATGTGATAGTGTGTGTTTTTGCTGAACGGAGATCTCCTCAGATGGGCCTTGTCAACTTTCTGATGCCTCTGCGCTCATCCAATCTCAGGTACGCGTCGAAACAATCCTGAGAATGGAGGCCTGAGCCTTCGCCTGGGTCTGGCTCAAAGTCTGGGCCTGAGACAGGGCCTTGGCTTTGGCCAACGCTTGTGTCTGAGCCTTGGCCAGAGCCTCAGCTGAGGTCTGACTGTACCTGGGTCTTGGTCTGGACCAAGATATGGGCCTGGACCTGGACCTGGGCCTTGACTTGAGCCTCAGTCTGGGTCTGGGTCTGGCTCTGGCTCTGGCTCTGCGTCTGGGTTTGAATTGCAATCGCCAAAAATGGCCGCCATCCTCTGTTTATTTAACTCCACCCAACCTTTCACGTTTCGGCATGAACATTATTCAAAAGGGAAAAACGTTGATGTTTTGGAGAACATCAATTTCTCCAAAAACCTGTTCTCTTGCAGGTCGAATGAGTTGAAGCCGATTGTGCTGGTGGGACACGAGGGATTTCTTTGTGACGAATGGGACACCCTCAGCAACTTTCCAGAAGTCTACGTCAAACCGGTGAGTGATCAAATAGATGGGAGTGTGGGAGGAACATTTTCTCCTTGCTTGTGTCTGGAACAGATTTTTGATTTGAGTGACATCAAGTGTTCTGTCAAAAAATTGCACAGTGTTTGCTGAAGTTTAACAATTTCCCACAAATTCACAAATAGAAGACAGACAACTGCACGACTGACTGACTGACTGACTGACTGACTGACTGACTGACTGACTGACTGACTCACTCACTCACTCACTCACTCACTCACTCACTCACTCACTCGCTGGTTGTTTTTCCTTCCTTCCTTCCTTCCTTCCTTCCTTCACCTTTTCGCAGCTCGCAATAAAAGAAACTGAGG
>JAAUXT010147119.1_pt1 | contig 15450 bp, 16 predicted proteins | sample 7278171 | NCBI WGS metagenome assembly JAAUXT01 (sample SAMN14350112, study PRJNA611818) | marine sediment metagenome | isolation source: surface marine sediment (1.8m) | place: French Polynesia: Moorea | collected 2018-08 | reverse complement strand
CCAAAAGTAGTTTTGTTCGACTTCAGAAATATTTACAAGTGTTGGCAAGTTGACTATTTTTTCGTTGGCATAATAAACATGTTGTTGGCAACATAATCTGACTCCTTTTCAGTCGCCGTGGACGACTGACCAATCGGTCCACGGCCCACAAATAGCGCGCGTGAAGCGACTGCCTACCAGCGGGGTAGACAGATGGTGAACGGCAGAGCAAACAGCATCAGAGTCAACTGATAGATATATCAGACCCACCAGCACTGTGAATCCTGACATCTGTTCGTCAGAGCGGGCCTCTGACAAAGCACTGATGTTGAGTGTGCGTGAAGCCAAGTGTCCGAATTCCCAAGTTTACTCGTGGAAGTAGCTGGTGAGGCTCATCGTTGAGGCAAGTGTGGGAGATTTTATTTTGTAAAAAAGGGAACACTCGAGATCTCAGCTACGAGGACGTATTCCGTTCTGTCCTTCATGATACCAGCATGCAGTTTGTTTTGAAGGTATTTGACCTTGTTTTGGTACCCAGAGACCAAATACCTCGAGGTGCAAAGTAGTCAAAAAGACACAACAATGACTGCACTGTCAAAAAACTTTTTACTTGAGTCCTTCAAAGTACAAGCCTTCCTTGTCCACACAACGTGCCCATCTCTTGGGCCAATCCCTCTTGATGCACTGCTCGAATTCAAAGGATGCAATGTCACCAATCTCCTTGTCCACGGCAGCCTGTAGGTCAGCAAGAGAGTTAAACCATTGACCCCTGAGTGGTTTTTTGAGCCTTGCAAAAAACCAAAAATCAGATGGAGCCAAATCTGGAGAATAGGCAGGGTGTTCAATGACTCTGGTCTTGGAGAGCATCAGGAAGGTGCGGGTTGGTTGAGAGGTGTGCGGGCTGGCGTTGTCCATGTGAAGAGAAAAGGTCTGCAGGTATTTGAGACCCCTTTTGCAGGAGATGGCATGCCGGAGATTGCTCAGGATGTTGATGAACTGTGTAGAATTCAGGGTGCCTCTCTGGTACTCCCAGTGGATGATGCCTCGACAGTCAAAGAAGGATATCAAGAGTAATTTCCCGATGGCTCTGGGCTGAGCAACCTTGACAGGGCATGGCTCCCCTTTTGCCAGCCAAGCTGTAGATTGGGTCTTCAGCTCCGGGTCATAACAGTATACCCATGTCTCATCTGTTGTGGCAATGTTCTCCAAGAAATGGGGCTCACTTTGCAACTTGTTCAGCATATTGGCACTGATCCGGACTCTCTCCTTCACTTGGGGTTCAGTCAGAAGATGTGGCACAAATTTGGCTGCTTTCCTGGTCAGTTTCAAATCCATTTTGACAATCTTTTGACATGTACTCCATGGTATGGAACACTGCACGGACAAGGCGGCGAGGCTCATCCGGTTGTCTTGGTCCAGTGCAGCTCGAACCTTCTGAATGTTCTCCTGGTTGCGGCCAGTCTTTTCCTTGCTTCGCCTTGCCTTGTCGACAACAGTGTCACGCCCATTTTGGAACTCCTTGAACCAGTGACGAATTTGGACTGCACTCAGAGCGGAATCTCCATAAACAAACTGGATGGAGCGCACCGTAACTGCCATTGACACACCCATCCTCTGAGAGAAAAAAATGTTGCACCTTTGCTGCAGCTTGAGCGGAAAGCAGGTTGGTCTTCTCATGTTGCATCAAGGACGACCAAAGGACACTGTCTGTCGTCGAGGCACCTTCACAGTGAAGGCCTCAGACAGGGCAATCAAGTCCATTTCTACTCAGGCATGCGTGCCGACCATCGGCATGTGTCAACAAACAAACTGCATGCTGGTATCATGAAGGACAGAACGGAATACGTCCTCGTACCTGGTGTTGATTTGACAGCAGCTGCGGTATGGAACCAAAAGGCAATATCACTGCGTTTCTCGACTTGCGTGTACAGAAAGCAGTATTTACTCTGGAACAGATGGGAACAAGTGAAAAGCAGATGGGAACAAGTGAAAAAAGGAGTTGCTCTCTTGGTGCACAGCGCCACGCGGAGTTCGCGACTTTTTGCGGTGATTTGTGAGACAGACCCTCTGCGCGAGTATCTTCGAAACTCTCCGCGAAACGCGAAGTACCCGCACACAAGGCGCACAGGCAACAGTCCGCAATAAACCACTGGAATCGGGGCAGGGGTGTTGAATGCGTCCTTCAGTTGACTGGTGGAACTCGTGACCGGTGGAACTCTTGAGGCTGCTGTTCTCACGAGTCGCGTCGACCACGTGGCGTCGACTACACCTTGTGACCTTGGGCTAAATTCGTTGGTTGAGTTGAGTGAGTTGAGCAGGGAAGGTCGAAAATGCCGTTTTGTGAATGTAGCACACTGCAGACTCGTGCATCAGACACATTTCACGTGTTGTATCGTGAAGGTCGTTCAGTGCGAGTGTTCACGCGTGCCTTGATCATTGTGTCCAGGTGGTGGACTCGGCTTCTTTCGCCGAGCAGCACAGCGAATCGGAACGAGCCGTTCAAGTCTCCTCGTTTCTCTTCCCAACAGGTACCAACTCGGAGGCGAACACGCCGAGCCCCTGTGATACGGTCGACAAGCAGATCATTGTCGAGGAAGCTGTGATCGAAATTGACACCAGTTCGAGCAACGTGGAGACGGAGCACATGGAGAAGGTGGAGGTCCTGTCGCCGCGGTCCATCCTGTCGCTGAAACGCGCGGCGTCCGAAGCAGAAGCAGCAGAGAGCGCGAGTGTCAAGGAAATGGAACAAGATTCCAACAATGTCATTGATGCAAGTATTGAAGAGCAGAGTGTGCCAAAAGTGGAGGTGGGCACTGTGAACTCGGCACCTCTACCAGCGGCTGAAGATGGGCAAACCGACCAGGGTGAAGAGGCAGAGGCGACGGAAGAAACACCGCCTGAGGAAATCAAAAGCGCAACACAACTTGAAAATGGTCAAACTGAAGTCGAAGGGCAGGAGGGTGGAGATGAGACCTGTGGCGGGTCGCAGCAACAATCTGGTGCCAATGAAGAAACGGAGTCAGTGGTGGAAAAAGGCAATGACGTCAATGCAGCCGATTCGCGATCAAATGGTGACAACGACGAAGCTTCCCACGCCAAGGGAGAGACGGAAAACACAGTGATGAACAACACTGACACCAAGGAAGTGCTTACGAACGGTGTTGCCGGGGACGGACAAACTGAGTCGGATTTGTCCAACGGAGAACACAAAAAGACATCTGACGTTGACAAGAACAAAAGTATGAGCTGGTCCGACGCCATTGAACTTGGCGAAAATAACAACACTGACAAAAGCAAAGAAGATGCTTTGGAAGCGTGGAGCAGGGCTGAGCCTTTCATTCCAGAGTCCGACTGCGAGTCCACGTGCGCAACGATTGGTTCATCATCCAGTGCCTCAACTATTTCTCAGGTGTCAAACAGCAGCAACAACAACAGCAAACACGAGTCCTCGAAGCCTTCCTCCAGTAAACCCACCGGTATTATTGCGCCGAGCAAGCCACAGAGACTTGAGACCAAAAAGTCTCGGACGCAGCAGCAGGGTGGGAAAGGCAAGGGTGACCCCCGGGACAGGGAGTTGGGGAGTCAGCGTAAGAGAGGGCGCCACTGGGAGAAGACGGCGGTGAACGGCGCGGGTGCCGGAGAGTGGAACGCCAACGGAGACGCGGCTGACTGGGGGAACCAGGCGGAGGCTCTGCCCAACGGGAACCATTCCGACTCGCACTCCGAGGTAACTACTTTTGCGGGAACTGTTCCCGGAACAACTGGCGCGAACGCTGGCGGGTCTTGACGCTCTGTGTGAGGCGAGTGCTCAGAACAAACAAGCATTTCTGGGGGTTGAGATCAGTCGCGCAGCAGGTCGAGACAGGTTGACCTGTTCCTTCCCAACGGCTGCCTTGGTGTCTTTGGCCTCCTTGTGTCCATACAAAACGGTGCACACTGTAAATCATTCCCCCCCCCCCCCCCCCAATTCGGACCCCTGGACACGAACATCTCTGGCACGTCACACGCAGCCGGCGGAGCGTCAATTGAACAGTGTATCTCAACAAATACGCTCAAAAACAACTGCGCGCAGTCGGCTTCAGTGGTCGATAAAGATTCGGATCGACGTGGAAAAAGGTCGCGTGGCCCCGACTCATCTCTGACACTTTCATCAGTTTTCATAAATTTGACTGCCAGCTGCGTACTTGAATGGCAAAGCAGCTTTATTGATGCAAATGACGAATGATCTATTTTCCAATCAAGACACCCAAGTTTCGTAGCATATGGAATGAACACGTCTATTTGCCTGTTGAAAATGTAAAATGGAAAAGAGAAAAATTGGGAGGAAACCGTTCATTCCGAAAAGAGTTGTGGTAAGTTTGTCGCTTCTGTGGGGATCAGCAAACACAACGGCGAACTTTGATTTCGAGCGAGCGGTGAAAGGGTCGATTCTGAATGCCTGCAACAAGTGAACAAACACCCTCCCGTCTCCGACCATCTCGTGGGCAACAAATGGATCACAGGCCACAATCATTTTGGGCATTTTGTTGGGGGGGGGGGGATCCCAACCTCGGTCACTCGTGAAAATGCTCGTCACAGTGAGAGATATTTGGACATCATGTGACCGAGACAGTTGTACTTCGAAAGCTTTTCGGACGAGTTAGTCGACTGAACTGGACGGTTGTCCGCCACATTCGTACCCACTCTACCCCAACTTGTTTTCATCTTTCTGTTTCATTCACCTTTTCAATTGATTCTTTTGGCGGACGTGAAATGTTTATTTTTCGTTTACTTTGTCTTTGGTTCACAGTTTTATTGTTTCTCGGCGTTCGGAAGTTCTCCGAATTTTCCTTATGCCGAAAGTTGCTACAGGTGTCGGTGGACAGCGGGAAGGCGTCGAGCGTGGGCGGTACGCCGAGCGCCACGTCGCCCAGCATGCTGCCCGACGTGTCCGTCTTCGAGTTCGACTTCCCGACCGAGTACTGCGGGCGACTCATCGGGCGCAACGGGAAAAACATCAACCAGATCAAACACAAGACGGGCGCCGAGATCTCGCTCAAGCGCAAGCAGTTCACGCGCGACTACCAGATCTGCAGCGTCGAGGGTGCGTGTTGAGGCGAGGGTCGTCTTGGACAGGCTGTTCGTTCAGATCGTGATACTGTTGGGAAAAGTTGAACATGTTGGAGTGAACGATGCTCAAGTGTAAATTCGAGGAAACTTTTAACGATCGCACGGTGCAGCTCTGCTTTCTTGTTCTTGTTTTGACCCAGCTCAGAATTCTGTTGTTCGGACGACACCACTTTTCTATTGTACGTGCTCGCTGCATGTTTGGCGCTCTCGTGGTCAGGTTCGCAGAGCCAGGTGTACGCGGCGGTGGACATGATGAAGCAGCGCTTCCCGCCGCGCCAGTTCCCGGGAATCACGTGGGAGCAAATCAACATCGTCGAGTCGCCCGTCCTCACGCCGGAGATCATGCAGGTGCGCGTGCGCCAGCAGCAATGTCAGTCACGTGCGTGAGCGTTCACGCGCCAGTGCTAGCGCGTGCAGTTTTGTGAAGTGCTTCGGAAACTTTTGAATCAAGAATCACAATGAAAAGCGATACAAGAAACTTTACGATCGCTTTGGGCTGACTGCTCAGCTTTGTTCTCAGGCCATAGTGTTGATGGTTGATGTGCACGTGTCCGCAGCTGAGTTTGCCGGAGGGCGTGAGCGTGGACGTGATCGTGTCGAGCGTGGTGGACGCAAACCACGTGTTCGTGCAGCAGCCGACACACCCGACCTACTCGTCGCTGGAACGCCTATCCTACTGCATGAACTCATGCTACTCTCACGACAGCATCGTGCCGCAGCTCCCGCGGCCCATTGACGGTGAGTTACTGCCCCGTCTGGGTGGTGCGTTGGCTCACAGCGGTGAAGAGAGCTGTTCCATTTGTTGTTACGTTGGACCTGCAGCTTCACACCCTGTACACGCAGCCCGCGCTACTTTCAGTCGGAGTGATCTGCGCGGCGCCGATGTACAGCGGCTGGTACCGCGCACAGGTGTGTTCCTACGACGAGGACACGGACGAGTGCGACATCAAGTTCGTCGACTACGGCGGCTATCTGCGCGTCAAGTCGAGCGTGCTCAGGCAGATCAGGTGCGTGGTCCGAGTGCGCGGCGGGGGTGGGGGTGGACTCGCCACGTGAGCCTCCTGCGCGCAGCTTGTTGGCAAAACACACACACACACACACACACACACACACAGAGGTCGTGTGTATGATGCCCTGACCAATCAGTGATAGAAGTCGAGAGAGTTAGAAACATGTGAACTGACGTACCTCTTGACTGTTGCAGGAGTGACTTCACGACGCTGCCTTTCCAGGCAGCGGAATGTTACCTCGCTCACGTGGTGCCCTTGGGTGGTGAGTTGTTTTCTACAGGGCTAAAACGCGTCTGGACACTATTGAAGTAGGATTTGGTACCAGTGACAATGTTTGGAAACACGTGCCGCTTGGTTGTTGCTTCAGACGACGACGGGTTTTCGGCGGACGCGGCCGCGCTGCTCGAGTCGTGGGTCCACAACCAGATGCTGCAGACACAGATCCTGACGCACGACGACCAGTCCGGCGTGCCCTACGTGCTGCTCTTCAAGAGGCTGCCCGGCAGCAACGACGTAAGTCGCGCCCACTGCATGTGCAGCCGCACAGAAACACGTCTCTCACGGAAGATTCTGTCGTTGAGACCTGGTGAAAAATAAGACTTTGCAGAGTTCCGTGCACAAGACGCACCCCAACATTTGCCTCAACTTTCTGACACCAATGTCCTGTCGAAACAGGGGTGAAACTTCCACCCTTGTACAAGAAGTTCCCTTTGTTTTGATGTTCTTGTCGGAACTTTCCGCTGCTGTGCCAGGTGCAGGATGCTGAGCTTCACCGCGTGTCCTGCTTGTTGTTGACAATGGTCAGAAATTGAAAAGTACAAAGTTGTTTCACTGTTGCAGGTGTTTTTCATCAACCGTGAGCTGGTGAACAGCAAGGTAGCTCGCTGGGTGGAGGTGGAGGAGGCGGCGTCGTGACGCCGTCCGTGACGTCACGATCCGACCTCATTCCCGTCTCGCCGTCTCCCTGACTACAACATGGTGCAAATGCTTCAAGGCAACAGCTGTTGAACTCGCAGTCTCTCAGTATGAACGTGTGTCCTCTGTTCTGACGACGTACACAGAAATGTTCGACGCTGTGAATTCTTCCAAGCAAATCACTTTCAGCATGCTCAAGACGCACTGGAAAACACATTTTGGATTGAAATTTCGCTCAATTTGGTCATGCATCGAAAGCAACTTTCGGCGACACCTGAACAGAACGCACTTTTCTTGGGCTTGCTGAAATGCGAGTGCTATTCGAGTGACAGCTGTCGGTTTGTGTACATATCTCTGAAGCTTCAACCGAATCCCTGATTCCTGTAGTTGGGGCTGATCGTTTTCTGTTTGTTGTCAGAGAAACGATTTTTGTAGACATTCGCACGCACCGTACTTAGGGGTATTCAAATCTGGGCACATGTTGATATTTTTCAGTATTGTAGTGAACCGAATGTTTGTGATCTCAATGTAATCGCTTGCTAGCTACGGTTCCTCAGCAAAACTGTTGAGCAGTGTGTGGTGATGGAAAATTCTCGGTTTTGTTGAGGGTAGGGGGCACAGGTTGTCGCTCTGCCAGACACAAACCAGAACCCACCAACAGAAAATCAAAAGTTGAAAGTTCGAGGCGCTTTCTGTCTGAAGTATTTTGTGTCAGTTTCAAGAAGTCATGAATCTGGAATGGAAGGTTGTGTCACTTGCTTGTCGTGTGTACTGGACGAAGTTTTGTATGCGTCGGGTGCAGAGCTGAACTAACATAGCCTTGTGTTTGTGTCGTTACGCGGCGTTCTTCCATCAGGTTGTCCAGCTGCCTACAAATCGTGTGTGCGCACTCATACATGTGTGAAAGTAGCTCGTTCTATTGGTGCAACAAGACACTCGTAACTGTTTTCACTCAATGCCTTTTGCCAAGTCAAGTGTCTTGATTTATTTGCTGTTCGTCCTTTGCGTCGTGTTCCATGGTTTTCGAGGTTGGCTTCCTTTCGATTGGAGTGTTGTCACCTCTTGTTTTCAGAGCCATGACCGGATTGAAGCCATTGTATTTTGAGCTCATTTTGACTTTTGTACATCCATTGGAGCCATCAGTCAGTCAAAACGCGCACAGAACCAACTGCTGAATACCGCTCAACCATAGTCGTGGCCTTTTGGACTGTTCTTCAGTTTTCACCTCAACCCCATTGTTGCTGCAAGTTGTCGTCCCTCCATTGTCGTTTGTGTTTGAAACAAGTGAGTCTGGTGTGTCTGCTGCCCGACTGGTGGGAGAGAAGTCAGTCAGTCTGGTAAACTGCCTCGACTTCGTCTGCAAGGCGCAACGCTGTGGTCCAACAAGCCTCATTCATGTTCCAGTTTTATTGTCACAGTGTTGTACATATAATTTTTTCTCGTTTTAAATTCTCACCAGTTGTTCATGTCGAGGTACTTTTCTTCAATTTCTTGTTGGTTTTCGAAAATGCTCTGAAATGGTGTTCACTCAAGCCAGCTTGACTTTGAATTTGCAGCCGGACAGAAAAGAAAAACTGTCACAGTTGTGAGAGCAATTGTTCCTGGTTGCTGTACAAAAGATCACTCTGCCAGAGTCTGCTTTTCGTTGTCCTTTCAAGATGTTACTGCAGGGTTCCACTCATGCTGGGAAACTTCGAAAAATCAGCCCTGGTTGATTGAATAATTGGCAAACCCAAGTTTGATTCCTGAAAAGGCAGTTCGGGAATGTGCTACATTTCTTTGACAAAAACTGGGAGTTGATTTCTGGTATCGGTGTGAAGAGAATGTTCTGGGAGTACACTCTGGAACGGAAAGAGGGAAAGCTAGAATTGTCTCTGTTCTGAAATTTTGTCAGTGTGTGGAAGTGAGAGCCCTGGTTAGCTTTCGGTGACATTTGTTCTTTGACGTATTTTGCTTTGTTCTGCGAGTGTGCTGTTCGTTACGCGAGTCGTAGTGACGGCGACAACTGTTGGTGTTTTGTGAATCGAGGTTCATTCCCACATTGTGGGAAGAAATGATTTGTTGTGTCCTGGTTGGCGCGTGTCTCTGTCGAAAGCTGGGTTCAGTTTGAGGCACGAGCCTCTTTCACTCGCCGTTCGAGTACATTGTTGAGTTCGTGCGCCAAATAGAACCCAGTCAAGAGTTTTGCTCCGTGTTGAATGTTCGACGATTTTGTTGAGTTCTTTGGGGTTTGAGGAACAGTGAAAGGTGTTGGCAGCAGGCAAACCCGCGGAAAACTTGTTTCTGGAAATGCAGCCGAGTGACACCTCCCTGCGCGGTTGTACGAAAATTCATTTGTCCTCAACAAGCCTCGAGTGCAGCCAAAAATTCTGGCTCCGCAGAATGAAATTTAATCTCCAGGGATTTTGCATGTTGTGTAAACTTGAAATTTTCAGCTTCTTCAATCCCATTGTTGGTGCATGTTCGCTCGTGCCATACGTGGACCTCACCATATCACGATGAATGTTGTTTTCAGTGCGTACACGGAGTGCCTCTTGATTTGTGTGAATCGTGGAAGATAACTGAAATGTATTCAAAACACAAGTGTTGCAAGAAGAACCTGCTTTCAATCACACACCTGCGATTTGTTGGTTTCTTCGCTGTGAAATTGCAGCGCGCGTCTTGCGCGGCTGAAGAAGGTAGTTTGCGGTCGATGTCCGATCCGAAAAAGCAACCCGTTTGGATTTTGGTAGTCATGAATAAATGAAGGAAGGAACTCCGGTCATGCTCTTTCATCGCCGCGAAACGTTTGTGCGCAGTGCTGACCTCTTGTGACACCGAGGTAACATTTGCTGCGACACAGCTTCGCGAAGGTAAACAAAACGAGATTTGGAAGTGACTGAACTTCCACGGAATACTTGCCTGTGTGTTCAGCTGCAGGAAGATCTGTTTTCACCACGTGCACAGAAGCTCTCGGTCGTCATTTGGGCATCACTAGATTTGCATGTTTTGCTTGAGAATCTGTAGTGTAGACCCCACGCTGCTGCTCTAGAAATTTGAAATGCCGCCAAAACATGTCCATTGAAAGAACCAACAGATTTTATTCGTTCTGTTTTGCAGGATCAAGATGCGCAGAAACGACACGGGTGCAGTTCGCGAAACGCCACAACACAGCACTCCGATAAAACACGTGAGTTCAGCCCTGCAAACAGCTTGATTTTCTGCAGCTTCGTTCTCCAGAACAAATAGGTTCGATGTGGTGTGACTTGAATATTACTCACCTACAAAGACTGCGCGATCTGCCACACTAAATTGTCGAAGATTTGATGTGGTGCCAGGCCGCAGTTGAAGTACTGCGACACCACTTGAGTGGCCTGAGGGTTTGTCACAGGCAAGCCCCACTGGCTTGACAGCTCCAACAGTTTTCTAACTATGTTTTGTTTGATGAAAGAGATCAATTCAATTTCTTGTGTTGTAATTGCGCATGATCCAGCAGTCGCCATATTGGAAAAGAGAGAGCCAGAACCACAAGGGGTCACGTGATCCGCCCCTGGGGGGGAGGGATGCTGGGTAATTGCCAGCAAAAATAGCAAAAAATTGATACGCATCTATTTCCTGTCTAATATATATAAATATTTATTGTAAAAATATTCAGAATATTTAAAATTGTCTGTAGAGGCCAGCACCCCCTGGTGGGGGAGGAGTGTGGTGTGACACACCAGCTGTGATTTAGAACCACCTCGACAGATGGCACCACTGTATACAAAATAAATGGGGCGGTTCCCGCCGACGAGCTCAGTCTCACCCGAGATACCAACCAGTGTGTTTGTGATATCACTACACGATTTGCAACCCAGCAATCTGGTGCCAACTCGTGATGACCCAGGTCCAGTGAGGAGCTCCGAAAATCCAACATCACCCAACTTCAGTCTCCGTTATTCCTGTTTTGCAGAAGTTCAGCTCTCCAGCGTCAAGTTTGTCTCCTGTGCGGCGAGACTTCTCGGCAGATCACAGCGCGTCTCACGCATCGGACACGTTGTCGTTTTTGCGTTCATCACAAAGCGCCTCCAACTCACCGTCAGTCAAACGAGATTTGCAATCGCCGCACAAAGAGAACAACTTCGCTGAAGGTTGCAGTGTATCAAATCATGAGATTCACCAGAGACTGTCGCCAAAGGTCAGACCAGTTCGGAGCAAATTCCATTGTGAGCGGGACGCGCGATCGCAGGAAGATCGCAGGTCTGAAGAGCTCCTCACCCTGGACGAAAAGGCGACGCAGTTGTCAGATTCTGCTCTGAAACATTCAGCTTGCGATGATTCCACCCAAAGCAACAACAGAGTGGTAAGTCACGCGCTGAAACGGGAAAAGAACGAGACGCGAAACTAAATCTCAACAAGAGCTCGAGCGACGCCAGTTTCGTGTGTAACGTCGAAATTCTTCATGAACCTTTTGTGGCCGCTACCGCAAAGACGCAAGAGTGGACACAAGTGGAAGAATTATGTTCTGTGAGACTTCGTCTGTTGAGTGACATGCAAACTGGTTCTGACAAATTGCATCTCAAACACAACAACAGCAGGGGCGGATGTGAATATGACTCACTCCAAGACAGTCAAAAGTGATTTGACCAGATCGTTCAATGCCACACACCAACACTGAACATCCCCACTGTTTTCCAAGTAGAAAGCTCTGATGGGGATGCGTTGGTGGGCGAGTGGAACGTGGCGGAAAACGGCTGGCGTGCTTGGTTGGTTGGTGCGCATAATGCAGCCCGACGCGCTTCGTTTCGCAGGTGTCTCCGCTGGAGACGACGACGGTTCAGCGGCAGCGGGTCGAGCTCGAGCTGCTGATCGCCGAGCTGCGCGACCGAGACCGAGAACTGAACGAGATGGTCGCGTCGCACCAGCGCCAGCTGCTCGCTTGGGAGGGAGACCGCCAGGCTGTCCTCAACCTGTCCAACAAGTGTGCGAAACTGCAAGGTATGTGTGTATGTTGTGTGTGTGTGTGTGTGTGTGTGTGTGTGTGTGTGTGTGTGTGTGTGTGTTTGCTTGTGTGTGTTTGCTTGTGTGTGTTGTTGAGACACGAAGCATTGAATGTTCTGCATAGGAATCGGTGTTGGATGCTGGTGGTGTTCAGTGTTGGAAAATGTCTGACGACCAAACCACAACGACGTCGAAAAGAAGCACCTGAGGTGAAGATTGTTGGAAAACGCAGCCTTACGTCTGCTTGTTCAGGTGACCTGGACAGGAGGAGCGATCAGGTGCGCAGCGTGACGGCGAAGTGTCGCGGTCTGAAGACGGAGCTGAAGCAGAAGAGCGACGCGCTGCTCGGCGCGCAGACCCAGCTCCGCGCCATGGCCGAGCAGCACAGCAAATCCGTCGTCAGGGCGAAGGTGCGCAGCTCCGGCAACTTGGTGTTGTGTGGTGACGGTCACGGGTACCATCCACACGGTCATTCTGACCCCAGTGCCATGCAGTATGGCACCTTGGCAGACGTTCGAGCCCTCCAGTCGTACTCAAGGCAGAAGTGTAACGTTCCAGCTTAGTTGCAACCAAGCCTGGGCACAAACTCTTGCAGAAGGGGCTGAGTGTGTTGCTTGTATTCCGGCTTCGGGTTGTGTTCAGCACGCGTGTGAAAATGCAGTCCTCACCCTGCTATCATGCAGCCCCTATCACAAGTAAAACCGCTCACCATTGTGTTGTTTCCCGATAGGATTTGGAGAACGTGAACACAACGCTGAATGAATCCGTCAAAGGAATGTCCACAACGCTGGGGGAACTTCAGGCGAGAGAGGAGCAACTGGCAAACCTGGTGCACCACAAGGTGAGACTCTAGTTGACACGAAGGAAACAGCAGTGGGGGACGGTTTTGAAATCCTTTGTTGCACAATCTAATTTGACACATTGTTGTGCCAAGCGCCACTGAGATGCGTTGTGAGAAAAACCAAGGCAAAATACAGCACCTTGGTTCAATTGCGGACGGAGTGTTCTTTTCACATCCCTGAACGCCAAGACACGTTCAACACGATTTCGATTCGTCTTTTCAGGACAAGGAGCTGGTGAGCGCTTCTCGGCAGATCTCAGAGATGATCGGGAAACTGCAACGGCTCGACGAGCAGTACCGCGAGGTGAGGCGCCGCGAGGCCGAGGGCAGCAAGGACGTCGTCGAGTGGAAGGAGAAGTACGCTGAGAGCAGGAAGGAGGTCGAGCAGCTCAGAGGTGAGCGGGCGGAGTGGGCCCTGCGAGGTCGGAATCACGCTGGGTGTGTTGCGCGTGACGACCTGTTTGAGCTCAGGCGCCAGAGCAGGCAACGCTCAACTCACACAGCGTGAACCCGGCCTGGACGTGGTCTCGCATTACGGACGAACAGTTGGGTGTTGACAGGTCTGAAAACTTGAGTGACGTTTTCGAGAAACCCTTTTTCTTTTGTCCAGGGAATTTGAGTCGGACAAGTCAGGAGGAAGAGGAGAGTAAAACGGAATTGATGCGGTACAAACAGCAGTTGGAACTGACAAAGCAGCAGATGATGCTCGCAGGTCTGTCGGTCTATCAGGACAAGATGTGGCTTTTCGTGTTTCACGTGGAAAGTCAAAGAAAAATGCTGTTTATCAAACAACACGACGTCGTTTTGCTTTGCCTCCTGACAGGAGAACGTGAACGGAGGAAAGACGAGTTGTTGGTTCTGCAGAAATCCAAACAGGAGCGAACAGACGCCGAGCTCACCCACCTGAGACTGGTAAGGTCTCCTCGTGGCGTCACATCACATCAGATCTTTTTTGCACGAAGCTGCCCACGAGTGCGTTTGGCGTGCCTCTATGCAAGTAAAGTTTCCCGTGTGGAACGGTGTTCCCTGAGAGCTGTGGTCTGTGGTTCCGTTGTAGCTATACGAGCGTCAGCAGCGCGACGTCAGCCTTCTGCACCTCAATCTGGAGACAGCCAAGCACCTGCTCGCCAAGCAAAGGTGAGGAGTCGGGACTTGAGTTGTGTGTTTTCAAAATTTGCATTATCCTAGCTATCCGCAAGTCTCACAGCATCAGAACCAGAGAATGATGCCTGTGCTTTACGTCCTTGTCGTTTTTCTCTTGTGTTTTCAGGAATCCGGATTGTTTCAACGGGGACATCTCTTTTCAACTTGAGGAGTTGAATTCGACGCTGCAGAGCGACGTCCAACCAGAGAACACAGAGGTGTCGCTGAGAAACAAAGACCAACTCGAGCCTTTCAACGCCGAGAACGCCGTGTCGCTGACGTCTCATTCGCACTCATCACCGCAGGATCACGTCGAAAGAAACGCAGCGCCTGACACAGACGCTCGCAGAGGTGGTCGAGCGTTGCCCCGATTCTCTGACGTCACGGACGCGGAGGGCGAGTGGAGGACGGACACCAGTGGGATCGCTACCAAATCGTCCAGCGCGGTCGTAGAACTGTTTGACGAATCACTATACCACGCTTTGACCATAAATTCTACGCTGTCCAGTATGAGACGGGAACCGCGAACCCAGAGCGACGTGTCGAGGACCGATGTGGATGTCAGGCCAAAACCCAGTGACACGACTGCTTCCGTGTCAAGTCGACTGTGTTCTGCAGAAAATCAGGCACACACTGACATGAACTCTGCTGGTGAAGAGCAGACAAGGAGTGACCGTCGGAGTTCTGAATCCAGTGTCGGTAAAAACAGTGAAATGACCAGGTCAGTGGCTGATTCACTGGACGGGAGCCTCTACACCACTCCGCCAGACTTCGCCGCTGTGGTGCAGGGTCAACACAGTTTTGATAGAGAGCGCAGCCCTGGAACACAGAGAGCTGAAGCGCCCAACTCCACGCGTGCGTCCTTGGAATCGAAACTCGTTCAGGTGAGATCCCAGACTGAGGCAGGGAAACTAGAAACTTCAGTTTTCTCGAGACACAAAATGCAGAAGTCAAGCAACATTGGAGAAGATTTTAGTTGTTTCAACAAGTCTTTCGCTGGTGGTGGACTTTTTGCAGATTAGTTTTCACACACCGCACAAATGGATGGGACTTGGTTTCTGGTTTCATTCCAGGAATCTGGAGTTGTGTCGGTTGATGTTGGCAAAGCAGGCGGTGCAGAGTGTACGCATTCAACAGAGGACCCCGGCCCACTGACTCCGGTCATACAAGGTCCAGGCAGCGGTCAGGTGATCACCTCTTCACTGTCGTCACAATTTGCAAACAATTTTGAGAAAAGTTCTTCAACGAAAAAGAGTGTTTCCACGTGCCGTCTGTAGTGATATCACAAACACACTGGTTGGTATCTCGAGTGAGACTGAGCTCGACGGCAGGAACCGCCCTATTTATTTTGTATACAGTGGTGCCATCTGTCCAGCGGTGGTTTTAATTCGCAGCTGGTGTGTCACACCACACTCCTCCCCCACTAGGGGGTGCTGGCCTCGTTGGCCTTTACAACCAATTTTAAATATTCTGAATATTTTTACAATAAATATT
>JAAUXT010008867.1_pt1 | contig 15450 bp, 16 predicted proteins | sample 7278171 | NCBI WGS metagenome assembly JAAUXT01 (sample SAMN14350112, study PRJNA611818) | marine sediment metagenome | isolation source: surface marine sediment (1.8m) | place: French Polynesia: Moorea | collected 2018-08 | reverse complement strand
GTGGGTGGGTGGGGGTCTGGTAGGGTGGGAGGTTACATTCCAAAGTGTGGACAGACGCACACATGAATGCTAAGGGTCCTAGATGGCCGGCTACGCGCGACCATCAACAACAAAGCAAGGTTTTATTTGTGCCCAAAATACATGTATACACCAATGCAACTCTCAATCATTGCCTGATAAACTTTAACCACCAGCAAGCAATACATTTTCTTTCATTTTCAATCAAGATCTATTTCTGTGTCACCTTAAGGCTGGTAACTGCAGACTCATGCCTCCAGAAAAAATCAAAACTCAGAAATGCCAAACACATCCAGAACTTGATTTTCCCTATTGGGAAAGACTGTCTCAGAGTGATGCATGAGTCTCACCAAACACACTACTCACTCAATCACAAACTTTTTCAGGAAAATGTAGAGGAAATAAGTTTTGAGTTCCATACTCACTCATCATTGGGAGTCAATATAACTTTCAAAACCTTCCACCTTTCTTCTCAGTGTTTGGGGTTCAGCTGGAAGATGTTGAGCAGATCCCGGCACAACAGACGCTCACCTGTGTGTGAGGCTGATGGGTCTAGTACAGAGTTTGTGTGGCTGTGCCTAAACAAGAGGAAAGATAGAACTTGCAATCTTTTGATGGACGCAATTGTGTTTTGTATGAAGAGGCCCCAATGGTCAGTGTTTTCCCAACAAGCAAGCAACACCATATTGACATATCAATTTTGCAAGAAGTGCTTGAGAACAATGTCCACCTTGGTGTTTCGTTATCAAGTCATTGAAAGTGGGACTTTTGAAACACATAATGATAACTTACAGAAGGAATTCTTTGGTGGCCAATTTTCAATTGTCATGCGCAGAGAGACAATCACCGGTGTACCAGGAAAAGAGACAAAAGGGAGTGTGAGCCAACAAAGTACATCTTCTCTGGTACTCTACAGCCATACAGCTCTAGTTGTATTATTGCTGGCAATGCTTGGTTCATGGTTATGAACTTCATGTTGCGTGCAGAGAAACATCAAACCATAAAGATTGCTGCAAAAACAGACAGAGCAAAAGTGTACATCCTAAATGACTCCAACCATAACCTGGTGGCTCAGAGAGTTTCTACCAAATTTGTGCTTGTGAGATATCACCTTTGCTTCATTCTGGTACACAACAGAGGCAGGTTGTCAAAGAGAGTTGGGTATAAATTTCAAAATCCTTCTCATATGATAAATGTTGAACTCAGAAATAAATCAAGTGTGCACCAGAACATCTCATCAAATGTAAAAAAATTGACAAACCACTACCAGTTGGTCTATCAGATTTTCAGTACTGACAACAAATTCATTAACATACACATCAAAAGAGTTGTGTATACTGGGTGGAAGGTCTTATTATGTCTCTTTGGTGGCTTGGCCTTTATGGAGCCACTTGGAGCATATGACAAAGAATATCAGTCTTCAGTCTGTGTGATAACAACACAGAGAAGGAAATGGCTCCAGACTACGTTTCTACTGGACCCAAAGTATTAATTGCATTGAGTTGTTTGAACACACAAACCCTACAAGTTGCATTCAACTTGACCCCCAAAGAATGCCAAGGGGTGTTTCTGAACCCTTGTCTGGACACATCCTTCCCACACTTGCAGAAAAGTCAAGAGCTATTCTATCCAGAAAATACCAAGAATGATTGTACAACATTTCAGTTGTCAAAACAGTATTTGTTGGGCAAAAACACAAGTGACCCCTGTGCTCTTATCACTGGCTGCACAAATTTCTATTTTCTGAAATACCCTTTAGAAAAGAGAACAAGGACAAAGGTTTCATTTGTCAGACAAACACAACTCGTTGAGATACTATCAAACAAACCAACAATGTTTGGTGATGCAGGAATGATGTTTGCATCAACATTGCTGGGATATGAGAGCACCCTGACTCCACAAACATTTGGATCATTTTCTTGCGCAGAAAACACTTCTGAAATAGAGAAATTTCACGGTAAAATGCCTCACACATCATGCAAACCCTTGAAGATGGTAGAGAGAGAATTCTACTTCAAGGAAACCTTTTGGCACAAAGGTCTGAACTTATTTAGCCTTGTGGATGCAGAAGATTTGAATTCTTCAACAAACCTTTTCTCTTTCAATGTCAACATATCTTCTTCTGAATCCAAACCCTACATGAATGACTCCATCTTTATGAACATGATCTCAACTGCAAAATTGAGCTTGACATTAAAATTTCTTGGTGCAGAAGAAAGTGAGTTCAAGCTTCCAACAATGATATTGAATTGGTACAAGACAGATTGCCTCATGAAGCCAGTCAAGGGAGTTGTGCAGAGAAATCATGTCATTGAAATTGCCTGTGTTGGCAAGGAGGGGAAAGATACCACATGTCCCACTGGGGAAATAAAGTTTAAAAGCAATTTGTGCCTTGAAATTGCCAGTGGATCCAGACCAAATTTGTTTGATAAAGTTTTGTTCAGGTGGTGCAATCCATTCAAATGGCTCTACGAATACAGAATGTCATGGGAATCTGAATTTGATCATGATTTGTTTTCACTTTTCACAAAATGCTTTTCTCATAGACTTGCCTGGGAAAACCACTGATGCTCAGATCACAGTCAGACCCAATCACTCCAAAGATGAGGAAAAAAGCATGTATTGTGCAGGTGGTTCCAAAGAAAGAAAACTGAAGAAAATTTGTTTGACACAACAATCAAATTGAGAAATCTGTTTGCCCGATACAGAGGGGATACACTTATGCAGCCTGGCTTACTGAGAAGAACAGAATACACACCAAGGTTATTGGCTAAAATGTTTGGGATGGCCATATTTTCCAGAGATTTGATATCCAATTATGATGAGCCTGAGGCCAGAACATGGCATGAAGGGTATGCTTTGTGTAAACAGGCTGAATTTGAGCTGCCCAGCATTGTATCACGTGACAGCCTCAACAAAATAATTGACCTGGTGAGAAGTGCCTCAAAGGATGGTTTGGTCACCAACATTTTCATTGGACTCTACCTTCATGTAAGACAACTCTTTGTTCTCACTGGTCAAGATAATGCAATGTATATATACAGGTGCACACAGGCTACTTCCATTTGTGGGTTTTCAATTTCTTGCAGGCCAAACAAACATTTGTGTGGACAGACAGCAGGCCAGTGGTACTGTATCTCTTAGATGTTCCTTTCTCTCCCCCTCAAGTAAGTGGCACCTCATGCATAACAACCCAATCATCACAACTGAGATATGATCACCATCTTGCAAACTGGAGGAAGTTTTTGTACAGTGATGGCCTGGCTTCAATGAGCAGAGCAAACCCCAACTTCAACTATTCACCTTTCAAATCAAAGACAGGTAAGAAGACTTTCAGTCCTTCAGTAACTTGGAGACACCAACACTCTTAGAACTGTGATGTTCACCTACAGCAGCTCAGAGTTAATTTTGGCATCCTACTACTCTCTTCACCCCTTGTAGATTGCACTTGATCCACTAAATATCAGTCCAATTGCAAGGGATCCCCCTGAACAGCAGTGACCAAAATTGCCCTCAAAGATGGAGGTCCAAACATCAGTTGACCTCTTTCTTGACCTTTGCTTTTGTTCATTCAGAACTTTCTGAGTATTTCAGGTCCAACCACTCCCCAAACTCGTCCTCTTCTGGCTGATATTTTTTTTTGTTTTGTGCCATTCTATTGTGAAATTCAGTTTGTGCTCACTGCAAGACTCTCACAAAAGACGCATCAGCTTGTTTTGTCCATCATGGATTTGCTGAATTCTACTCTCTATCACCATCTCAAGATGCTCTGCTTAAATCAGAAAACAAAAAAGACAATATCATCATTGCCTCAAAATGTGCCACCAAAGTGACCCAGGAAAATATGAGTTCCACACCAGTCCATTGGGTGCTCTGTCAAACCTCTGTTCTGCAAACAATGGTCTCTTTGGAAGTGGCATGATGTCAGTGTTTGTTCAGTTTCAAATTTGATATTTGGCAGAGCCAAACTCTATCTAAACAGAACTTTGGTAACAGGGTTACAACACAAAAGTTTATTTTCTTCCAGGAGGTGCCCAGTGTGAGGTTTACTGGAACAAGAGGAGAAAATGTGGGAAGAAACAGAGCCTGTGGTTTCACCAAAAGAAATGTGAAGAACAAGGCTGTTGTTATGACAACTCTGCTCCTGACCATGTGATTTCCTGTTACCATCCAGGTAAGCTTCTGAAAAAAGAGAAAGAGAAAGGACACAAAAATCAGGGATCCATCAATGCAAGTTTGTACCTTTCAGATGAGAGGGAAAAAACTTGTCTCAATACAAACCTCAATTATTCTGCCTTCCAAGGAAGAGCCAAGGACCAGAACAAGACCTGTTTCATCATGTCAATTTTCAACATCATGTTTCCCAAATGGCATCCTGTCCCTTGCAAAGAGAGTCTCACAGTGGATGTAATGTGTGTCAATTCACAATTCTACCAGAACAAGTCTCTTGAGGCCTGGAAGCCCAGTATTTCCTCTGATATCTTGGAAACACAGAAGGCCTGCATTTTGTTCCAGTTGCTTTGCTATCAGTTCACCAAAATTCCAGTATCAAGGAACATGAAATGGAATGAAAATGTCAAAGTAATTATGCAGGCTATAAGCTCAGTAACTCACACTTCACACATGTTTGTGGCCAAAATTAGCAACAAATCAAACTACTTCCAATTTGACTCTTTAACACAGAAGACAAAGCAGACAACTATCATTCCTGACCAAGCAAATATGTCACTGTTTGTAAGTCAACTGACAATAGAAAGATCTCATTTCAGAACAAACAGATCAAACCACAGAATTTTTGAATGCAGTGACAAAAGTCTGGTTTCAATAAAAGTTGTATTCAACGAGGCAACTTGTTCCTCAAGAGCAGAAAAAGACAAAAGACTTCAATGCATCTACAATGGAACAACATGGACAGGAATATTTTGTGCACAAAAGTGCAGAAGTCCACTCTGTACTTGCAGCCCATTATTTTATCAGACTGTGCAAGGGGGATGTAAGCCATATGACAGAACGCTGCAAAACTTTGAAAAATATGCAGAATCAATCCAAGCAAACAAATTTTCTGGTTTGGTCCTTTTCACTGATTGTACTCCAAGAGAACTAGAAATTTCAACAACTGGAAAAAGGAGGAGACCAGAATATTGTAGTGGACCACAAGAGTTGATGTGTACCTTTGGATGTTCAAGCTGTTTCCTGGTGTCAAATCTTTGCATGTTTGATGTAACTTCAACAGGTGGAATGAAACACTGTCCAAGTGGAGCACACCTCATGTTTTGTGAAGAAATAGAATGTAAAAATACATTTAAATGTCCCAAGGCTTACTGTATTCCCTACAGGTAAAATGCATTTCTTTGAAATTTATTGCTTTCATGACCATTTGTAAGGAACCAACATCTCAGCTTCAACCTGCTTGTGTTGCAGATACATTTGTGATGGAGTGTGGCAATGTCCAAATGGGGAAAAAGAGACAGGGTGTAGCCTCCTGGTCTGCTCTGGTTTGTTTCTGTGTGTTGGAGTTTCTCCCATGCTGTGTTTGCATCCATCTTCAATTTGTGATGGGGTCAGTGATTGCTATTCCTCTGAGGATGAAGATCTCTGTGAATTGAGAGTGTCTTGTCCAGTGTTTTGTCAGTGCCTCATGTATGCTATTTCCTGCATAAAATCCAGACACATGTTTGTAAGTTCACTGGAAATTGACAGGCATATGGTTTCTCTTCTGATCAACAACATTTCTTTTTCATCTAATATCAACCACATCTTGCATAACTTGCCACATCTGATAAACCTCAGTTGGCAACACTCCAAGCTGACTACTGTTTGTTTCTCAGCAGAATATTTGGAGATGGTTTCACTTGACATCAAACATAACAAAGCAGAACAGCTGAAGCAGTTTTGTTTTTCTGCTGCAAAACACTTGAAGGCAATTCTTTTAGCAAAAAATTTAATATGTTTTGTTGCAAAAGATGCATTTTTCAATTTATCATCACTAAAAATGATTGATCTTTCTGAAAACAGAATTTTTAGTGAAGACAATGTGCCCTCACTCAGTGATATGTTTTCATCCACAGTTATGCCTTCAATTGTGGCCACCAAAGAGTACAGATTTTGTTGTATTATTGAACAGACAGATGTACTTTGTTCTTTGAACAACATAGAAAAGCGTACATGTGAAAGAATTTTGCCACAAATCTCCTTGAGGGTAACTTGTGTTGTGACAGCAGTTGCTGCTGTTGTCCTCAATGTGGCTTCTCTCCTTATTCTGCAGAATGAATTCAAGAAAGCAAAGAACACACCCACAGGAACAAAGCAAACTAAATCTCCTTTTCAAGTTATTCTTTGTGGTATCAACATCAATGATACATTATTTGGGCTGTATATTTTGGTAATATTTTCAGTGGATGTATATTTTGCACATGTATTTTTTTGGTACAGAGATAATTGGTTGAATGGACTGATGTGCAGAACACTGGGATTTGTCCTGCTATTTGTGGCTGTCAACTCACAATTTTGTGTGGATCTACTTTGTATTACAAGGTTTATTGCAGTGAAATATCCTTTATCATCACATGTCAAAAACAGCACATTGTTCTTCTGGCTCACAGCACTTTTCTTTGTGCTTTCTGTTTTTGTTTCATCCACGAGTTTCTTTGGGTACTTTTTTGAAAATCTGTCTGAAGTTTCTATGAAATTGTGTTACCTCATTGGTGAGAAATCAAAATCTTATTGGCACATGTCATATGATATTTTGATTGCTTGCTTGCACTGTTGTTCCTTTGTTTTGGTCATTGTCTGTTATGTCATGATGATCAAAGAGTTGGACAAACCAAGCCTGACAAATCCTGGTGGTACTGGAAGAAGCAGAAAGGTCCTTGTTCAAAGCATTTTTGTCTTTCTGGGAAATGCTGTTTCATGGCTTCCATCAGTGGTCTTTGTTCTCTTTTCTTTGTTTGATAATAATGTTGGCCTTGATGATGTGTTGATGTGGAACCTAGTCCTATTGCTCCCTGTGAACTCCATTCTGAATCCATTAATTCTCAACATAGTAATGACCATTAAGGGAAGAATAAGAGACAAAAATAGAGGTACAAAATAATGCCTTGTCGTTTTCAAAATATTTTGGTAAAATGTACCAATATGTTCTGTGGACTTTACCTTCCTTTTCTGTTTTCAAGGGATGTACAAACAATGTTTTTCTTGCATTCAAATGTTCATTATTACCAACAACGTTTTTTAGAATCACACAGCAGAGGGTTCAGTGTGGGAGGCCCATTCTGAGTCTTCGCAACAGCACGATGCCACGTTCCAGAGAAAGACACACCAAGACAAAACGATTGGTGTGTCTGGGCCTTGTGTTGGTGTGGTGAATCTGGCCCCACCAATTGGTGTGGTGGTGGATCTGGCTACAGCAATTTGTGTGGTGAATCTGGCCTCACCAGTTGGTGTGGTCCCCCCACTAGTTGATGTGGTAAATCTGGCCTCACCAGTTGGTGTGGTAGGTCCAGCCCCAGCAGTTGGTGTGGTTAATCTTACCTCACAAGTTGGTATGGTGGATCTGGCCCCACCAGTTAGTGTGGTGACACTGGCCCCACCAGTTAGTGTGGTGACACTGGCCCCACCAGTTAGTGTGGTGACACTGGCCCCACCAGTTGGTATAGTGAATCTGGCCTCACCACTTTGTGTGTTGTATCTGACTTCACCAGTTGGTATGGTGGATCTGACCTTACTAGTTAGTATGATGGATCCATCTGACCTCACCAGTTGGGCACTTTTTCTCACAACAGCACCTTGCGAAGGACAACAAGAGAATTTTGAAGTCTTGATCTTGAACGAGACAACGAAGGAAACGAAACGTGCGCTTTGCCACCGTTGTGCTGGTGCAGGAAACACGTGTCTTTCCCAAGTCACGTGTGCAGTTCTCGATTCTTACGTCATTGAACTGAAGCCGGTCATGATGTGTTACACGAAGTCCCGCTCAGGCACAGTCCATCCAGAAGTGAATTTTCCCCGGTGCACTCCTGTAAAATAAAAGCAGGGAGGGAGAAAAGATCTGTCGCACGCAACTTGAATGTGTGACTGTCGTGTCGTGTTGTGTGGGTGACGCCCTGTACCCACGGGTGTGCCCGGTGGTACCTGGCGTCTACCACATCCTCCTCAAATCCTCTTCACAATACCTTTGTGCTGCATGCCTAACACACACAATCAAGTCAAGTGGTAGAAAAAGGGTCTCAAGTTGTTGATTCCTTTAGCTCTGACCTCAATTTTGATAACTGACAACAACCCGGAGCAACCCAAGCCAGAACTGGGGCTGTAACAACCTTGAGGCAGTGGGGTCCTATTTCCCCTGCGAGAGGGCGATGGCTGCGCCCCACACACACACGCACGCACACACACGCACGCACACACACACGAAGTGGGATTGGGCTAGAGTTGTGGGCGGGCACACACACACACACACACACACACACATCCAACACCTGCATCCTGAAAGCGTTCGAGAAGTCAATGGTCAAACGGCTTGAAAGTTTATTCTCCATTTTCTTCACAGATTTTACAAAAACGCACACACGTGACACGTAATTTCAATGTACAACTGCAGAAACGTTCGCTCAGGTTCTCGCCAAAACGCGTCGTGCATCGCGTCCCGTCAGAGGTCACTACGTCAGCAAGAGTCTGTCACGTGGTTGTCACGTGGTGCAACATCCGGTGTGACGCAGCGTCCATTGACTTCCACAGGGACACAACGCACGACGCATCCAGTGTAAACCAGATATTTAATATTTGTCTTCAATATCATAGAAATGCTCAGATAAAGAAACACTCACAAAGAACCAGGGGCGGAACCAGGGTTTGGCGGCTGTCGCCCCCTTGCAAAAAATCCCCAAATTCTGCCCCACACTTTTGACCTGAGTAAACCCTGGATCAGCCCCTGGACTTTTCATATTTTTTTCCACGCAACATGTACGCTTTAAATGCAGATGTCGAGCGTTCTACAAAATGACGCAAACGACGCAAATGACGCTAAACGTCCGCGTCAGCACCAGTGTCGCGCACACGTGTTTTGCATGGTTGCTACGCAACACACGACTGTTCACAGGGGTGTTTCCACGGCAACGGGTGGGGCCGGTCCAGACGGGGGTCCGGGCCCCACTCTTGCCCCCCCGGCCGTTGCAGTTACGGCGAGGGGCGGGACCGGGCCAGAAAAGGGTACTTGGCCTCCCCCGACCCCCAGACACGTATTGTCACGTGACTTTGCCGGAAGTCCCCTTTTCCAACATTTGTTTTTGGAGTTGAAAGCGGGTCCTACCACCCCTGGAGGGTGTGCCGTTTTGACCTGATCTTGGTTCCGCCCCTGGAACATCCCCGTGGATCTACCCCTGCGCACATTGTACACCTGACAATCCTCTCTACAACCCACATGTAGAAAAATTGCAATGACTCAAAAGTATCGGATCTCTCCCTGCAGAATCCAAGTTCACTCGTCTCAACAAGACATTGTAATGCAAATCATCATCATCATCATCATCATCATCATCATCATCATCATTATTTGGTTTTCAAATGCACGTGACTTTGCACGTGGTTTCACACGTGACTCTGTGTTCGATTTGAACCACCGATGCACAGTTCACGCAACCTTTGGATAAAGTGCACCCACGGGTTCAGAAGTCACGTGATTTGACACGTGTCACACGTGACGCAGCGACTCCAGCGCTCTCTCGCGGATAAAAAATGAAACTGATAATTTTTACTGAGTTCCGAGCGCACCGGTGTGCCAAAACGAACACTCCTCCATGTGGGGCAAAATCGAACGCGCCCACGTGTCCACGTGGCTTTTGTTGACAAATAAAGCAAGCCGCGACGTCCCCTCCCACGTGTACGTCATTTTTATGCGGATACAGGAAAAATTTGACGTCAGCACGTGGGGAAGGGACGAGCACGTCGCTGCCCTACAACATTTGTTTCAGCAAAAAATATTCGCCCCCCCCCCAAAAAAAAAAATTGTGACATTGTAAGACAAAGTATTCAAAATACACAACACGTACATACATCACTACTGCACGCATAGTGCGTCAGATATCTATTTTTAGAACCCCACCTGGCCTTCAGTGGTACAAAATATGGCGTTTTGTTTGCCGTCAGTGGCGGCGAAAAACGTCACCATCTCCCAGGATTCAGAAGCGTGGAAATTCAGATCAAAATACACTCGTCTCTGTCCAATTCGAACATGCTGAGTTCGAACCGTCCTCATCCGAACACACCAATTCGAACTCACATTGCAGACAGAAATCTGTACGAAATGGCCGCGTTTGCAACAGGGTGGAAACAAAATGGCCACAGAACTTTCCTCATCTTCCATAAAAGTTTCGGATTGGGTCAGATTTCAAAACAGCTGAATTCGTAATGGGCAGGAAAGAGTGTAGCATCTCATAAACACAGCATAACGCACACGTGTAGATCTACTCCGCTGCAGAGCAGAGAACAGCGCATGCGCACGACGAACACAGATCACGTGACAGGAAACTGAAGCGGACAAAGCGTTTTTACGGATTTTCTTGCGGATATTCTCATTCACACTTGCTTCACAAGTTTCTTCACACCCAGGGCACTGATGACAATGCAAGAACGCTCGTCCTTCAGCACAGGAGACGAGTCCACAGCAAACAACCGATTACTAAACCGATTCTTGCGCCGATTATCAAGCCGATTCGGGTATCGATCCAGTGTCAGGTCTCGGACCCGTTCAATTGTCGATCACTGCACCGATTCGTATGTCGATGAACGAACCGATTCAGACAGTAGAATCGATTCAGATATCGGCGATGATCTCGCACTTGACGGATTCGGCATCGCTTGGCGACAGGACGCGCGGTGGCGTCGGGCAACGCCGCTTGGAGCGCTTCAACGCTGACGCCGCCGCCTGCGCCGTTACCATGGGAACCGCTGCCGATGGCGTCGCCCCGGCCGACGCCGCCTCCGGATCACTTCCGGCGGCAGGGAGATCGTCTACGCCGGACGGAGGTGCCGTCTCCGGGCTGCGATGCTCGTCCCCGGCGGGCGGCGTCGGGGGCTCCGGGGCGGAGGCGTCTGTGTCCCGGGGAGCAGGGGCTCCGAGCCCCGCGGGAGGAGGCGGCGCGCCCGTGGAGGGAGGAGAGCTGCCATCCGCAGGAGGTGGGGGACTCCCACCCTTGGGGGTGGACGCGATGCCGCCGGCCGGGGCAAGGGCTTCAGCCGCAGGGGCAGAGGGGCCTCTGCCCGCCGGAGGAAGGGCTTCACCGGCGGGGGTGGAGGGGCTCTCGGCCGCCGGAACGCTCGAGTCCGTCTCGTCCATAGCGGCGGGGAGCGGGCCCGCTTCCGCAGGGGGAGGGTCGCGTCTCCCCGGGGCCTGGGCGTCGCCACCGCCCGGAGGAGGGAACCGGTCCCGATGCTTCTGTTCCTCCTTGGGCGTCAACCCAGCGAAAGAAGCCGATTGTCTGTGTGCGATCTGAGGAATCCAGACTTCCACGTAGTTGCGTGATGGGTCGACGTAGTTACGTGGGGAATCGACGTAGTTACGTGGGGAGTCGACATAGCTGCGTGACGCGTCCACGTAGTTGCGTGGTGGGTCCACGTAGTTACGTGGCGGGTCCGCGTAGCTACGTGGCGATTCCACGTAGCTACGTGAGGAATCGACGTAGTTCCGGGGAGCGGACGGGGACGGGTCTTTGGCCTGCGCTGCTTGCTTCTTGGCGTGTTTGCTACAGAGGGACGCCGTACTGGACCTGGAGCTCAGGGTAGCCGTGGGGCTGGGGCTGGGGCTCGGGGTCGTCGCGGTGGACGGGGACATGGAGCTGCTGCTGCGGGAGGAGGGGGAGGGCAGCCCGCCGGCGGGGTGCGGGAGGCCCCGGGAGGAGGGCGAGGGCAGCGTCCCGGGGTACACGTGGTGGTACGGATGGTGGTGGGGACAGTGGTACGAGGCCTGGGCTGACGCACTGCGTCGCTGCTCAAACCCCGCGTGCATCCCAGGTCCTCCGATCCCACTGGTACCCGGTTCAGAGAACAAGACGCTGCTACACAGGTTCCCGTGTTTTGGGCAGGGGACGCTCTCATTGGACGAGGAACTGGCCAATGAGCTTCCACTCTGAGAACAACCACCCAATCCACGCCCTAGGAAACCCTGATGTGACCTTGACCTGGTGGAGGGGTTGGAGAGGGGGGAGTTCTGTAAGGAGGAAGAGCGGACTGGGGGCGGGGAGGGGACGCGGGGGATGTACACCTCGTCGTACACGTGGAAATCTGCAGCGTCCGTTGTAGCGGGTCCGGCCCAGGAAGCACGTGGGGAGCGGGGCTGCCACAGCGCGTCCTCCGCTACTGCGCATGCGCCTGCGCTCGTGAAATCCTCCAGTCCGCGCACGTTAGGGGCCGTGGAGCTTCTGGGGGGCACGATGGCCCCGCCCCCTCGCGGCAGGCCGCCATGACTGTCCCGACTGGTCCCCGCGTGCCTGAGCGATGATAGGGAGGCAGGGGCCGAGTCCGCAACCGGAGGCGCGGGCATCACGTACCGCACAATGTCATCCGTAGGAGTCACACATTTGTACCCTGGGTTGAAGTTGACGTAGAGTTCAGAGGGGTCACTGGAGAGGTCAATGAGGTCAATCGAGGTGCTGGCGGTGACTGGGCCCCCGACAGCCCCTTCAGGGGGCCCGGCCCCACCAGGGGGCGGGAGAGTCAGGTCCCCAACGGAGTGCACCGCCCTCGCAACGGCCCCGACCCCTCCGCGATACCTGGCCTGGGCCTGGGTGAGGTCCCCGGTGGAGTGGGCCGCTGCCGCGGCGGGAGCCGCGTGGCCCGCCGGGCACACCTCGGACACCGGCCGCGGGCCCCGGGCGCCGCCGCCCGGGGCTCCCCCGGGAGACACGCGGAGGTGCCCCGGGGGCGCGCCGCCGCGAGGCCCCGGGGAGGACCGCCGCGACACGTCGCAGCTGAGGCAGGACGAGCCGCGCTGACCGGAAGTGGTCGGGTCCGTGGTGGTGCTGGTGGTTTTGAAGAGCTTCTTGTGGAGGTGTTGGGGGTGCTCGCAGTGGCATCGGGGGCCGAACCTAGGGAGAGAGAAATTTGTGAGCTTTCAGTGTGTGTGTGTGTGTGTGTGTGTGTATGTGTGTGTGTGTGTGTGTGTGAGTGTGTGGTGTGTGCGTAGGTGCGTGGGAATGCTGAGGGAGAGTAAAGTGTGTGTGTGTGAATGAGAGAGAGAGAGAGACAGAGAGACAGAGAGAGGAGGTATGTGTGCCTTACCAGCCGTGGGACAGCAGCAGCAGCAGGTTGTGTGTGTGTGTGTTGTGCGTGTGTGTGATGTATGCGTGTCTCGCCAGCCGTGGGGCAGCAGCAGCTGGTTGTGTGTGTGCGTGTGTGTGCGTGTGTGTGAGGTATGCGTGCCTCACCAACCGTGGGACAGCAGCAGCTGTGTGTGTGTGCGTGTGTGAGAGGTATGCGTGCCTCACCAGCCGTACCTCAGCAGCAGCTGATGTGTGTGTGGTGTGTGTGATAGAGAGATATATAGCGAGAGAGATGGAGAGAGGAGAGAGAGAGCTGGTTGTGTGTGCGTGTGTGAGGTATGCGTGCCTCACCAGCCGTGGCTCAGCAGCAGCTGTGTGTGTGTGCGTGTGTGAGGTATGCGTGCCTCACCAGCCGTGGCTCAGCAGCAGCTGTGCGTGTGTGTGCGTGTGTGAGGTATGCGTGCCTCACCAGCCGTGGCTCAGCAGCAGCTGTGTGTGTGTGTGTGCGTGTGTGAGGTATGCGTGCCTCACCAGCCGTGGCTCAGCAGCAGCTGGTGCTCCTGCTCGGTGATCCCGGGGAAGGCCAGGTGCGGGTCTGCGAGTCAGCTGGAGCGCAGGTGTACCACGCATGCGCCCGCGCGCCCCGTGCACAGCGGCGCCACCTGCGCGACACAACACAGCCAATCAGAGGCGAGATCAGCAACCAATCACAGCAGCGCACGTAACAACGTCAAATGTTTGGGTCGTTTTCAAAGTTTGACACAAAGCTCTTGTACGCAGTCTTTGGCCTGGGCGAGATCGCTGAAGTATTTCTGCTCCTCGACCTGACCCCTCTTCAACCCCACCCCACCCAACCCACCCGCTACACGCCCACAACTGGCTCACTGGCACTCGAACACCCATACCACCCGTACCCACACCCAACCACAACCTTGCCCACTCCCCATCCCACCCCCACCCACATCCCGGCTCACACCCTGCCGACCACCTCACCCACACCCCAACCAACCGCCCAACTGCTTACACCCCACACCCACCACCTCCGCCCACCCGCTCACCACCCACGCCCACCTTGGACCAGTCGTTGCTCTGCGGGTCATAACACTCGACGTCGTTGAGGTACTGCTGCCCGTCGTACCCCCCGACGGCGTAGATCTTGTCGCCCAGGAGACAGACGCCGACGGCGTCACGTGGGGAGGAGATGGGCGCGACCAGCGTCCACGTGTCTGTCTTCGGGTCGTATCTACGGAGAGAAAAGTGCGTGTGTGTAACAGAGGTGTGTGTGCATGAGACAGTCGCGACCAGCGTCCACGTGTCTGTCTTTGGGTCGTATCTGTGGAGAGAAAAGTGCGTGTGTGTGAGGTATGCGTGCGACGAAATGGAAGTCTTCGGGTCGCATCTGTAGAGAGAATAAGTAAGTGTGCGTGTATGTGAGAGGTATGCGTGCGGTGAGACAGTGTTGGCAGGGTCCACGTGTCTGTCTTGGGGTCGTGTGTACGGAGAGCAGAGGGAAGTGTGCGTGTGTGAGAGAGGTATGCGTGCGATGAGATGGAGTCGTATCTGCCCAGAGAATACGAGGAGACTTGCAATTCTAACGTTCGAGTGAACATGTTGTATCACCTTTGTATTGGCATTGTTGCACTCATAACTGTGTTAACTCCTTCCAATTTTCGGCAGAAAGGACACAAACCAAAGGTGATACAACATGCAATCGAACGTCAGAATTGCAAGTCTCCTCGTAGGGAGGTGTGCGTGTGTGTGAGAGGTATGTGTGTGATGAAATGGGATAAGACATGCAGCGGCCAGAAGAGACATAGCAGAATCAGTGTGTATGCGTGCACGTCTGTAGCGCTCACCTCTCGACGCAGTCGAACCTGCTCGACGTCGGATTTGACGCCGGCGCGTCGTGCCCTCCGACGGCGTACAGGAAACCGTTACACGTCGTGACGCCGACGCCGCCGCGACGCTTCGTCATCGGGGCGCAGAGTGACCTGCGCGACGACGACGCGACACCCGTTACAATGGGGACCACGACAACGTTACCGCAGAGAGGAAACGTCACGTGTTTGTAGGACGGAGAAAAGAGCGCAGTGTATAGGGTTTTTCACGTTGGTTACGCGCGGTTGGGCGGCGTCAGAATTTATTACGCGTGCGAAAAAAAACAACAAGAAGCCCAATGGAG
>JAAUXT010062553.1_pt1 | contig 15453 bp, 13 predicted proteins | sample 7278171 | NCBI WGS metagenome assembly JAAUXT01 (sample SAMN14350112, study PRJNA611818) | marine sediment metagenome | isolation source: surface marine sediment (1.8m) | place: French Polynesia: Moorea | collected 2018-08 | reverse complement strand
GCCAGACCCCCCCGCAGCCAGACCCCCCCCGCCGAAGACAGCATGGCTGGGGGAGGACAAGGCTGACCAGGAAGAATTGATAAACAAGGAAGAATTGATGACATTAACGCCGCTGCAACGCTGCAAGGGACTTCGCACTGCAGTTGTCTTGAGCACTGCTTCTCGTTTTTTGTCTCAGAATTCAAACTCTTGAAACAAGTCTGCATTTTATTACAAAATTGGACATCCAATTATCTTCCTTGATTAACCATTGTGTCACTCATTCTGTCCATAGAAAATGCTCAGAACATATTTTCATTCCTTGCAATGCCAGAAATTATTTGTGCTGCTCACTGAAGAAAGCTCCAGAATGAGAAACAGTCTCAATGTTTCTTGTTGTTTTTCACTTGAAAAGACTTTTCAACTAAAGTCAAGGGGTGAATTGACATGATCAATGCTTGTTCAAGGTACTTTTGTTGACATGTTTGTCCTATGGAATGGGGTTTTACTACCTCAGTTCTCAGGACAATATTTACACCATTTTGAGGCAACTTAACAACAAACTGCCACAGAAACCATGGTTGGGATACACTTTCCTGTGTATCAAGAAAATGAAAAATTTTGCTTTGCACTCAATTGTAATTGTAAGTCACCAGCTACACAATTGTGCTCAGAGAGGTGAAGTGAAGTGTCCCCTGGAGAGCTCAGTAACTGCCAGGAAGCTGCCCTATTCAAACCATTCTGGAAGGTTTGACAGACAACTGACCAAGCCAGTGGGTAAAGAATGCTTCAGTGCCAACTTCATTGGCAGAGTAGTGTGGTGGGCAACAGATACAAGGAGCACGAGGAATCATAGGAGACCTGCATGGCATTATGGAGGGACACAACCCTGGTTTTACAGTCTGTGGTTCCACCTGGATGGCAACAACACTATCGGCTTCAATGTAACATTTACCACCTTTCTCTTGTCAGGGTTGTTCATCCCTTACAGTGGTATCATGATTGATGGCAAAACTGTACAAGGAGATGTTCAGGCCAAACGTTTGTATCGGGAGTCAGTTTATGTTTGGCTGACGCGTTCGCACGTGTTGGTTTATGCCCTTCAAAGATCACAGTGGTCTGTTTTCACCAGATATAACACAGATATTGAATATCAAAGTTGCTGGAAATGTGAAATGAATCATAAATCTGTTATTAATTTTGACTATCAGATTATTAAATCTAACATGGTAAAGACAGAGGGTGATATGTTTCACAGACTAAGATTTTCCAGAGAAACACCAAGAACTCCTTATTTGGTTCATGGTCAGATTATGCACAAGTATATCACGTACCACTCAGCACATAACCAACAGCTCAAATCATTCTCTTTCTTGATAAAAGTGAAGGTACATCAGCACATCCTGTTTCAATTGAAAAACTACTCAAAGAAAGGAGGCAAGCAAACTGCAAAAACCTTGTGGCTGAGAGAAAAAGTCAGATTTCTATTGATGGACAGCACAAATCAACAGGTTGCATTGGAAGAAATAAAAGCAAGGAAAACAGTGACATACTTCCAATGCTTGCTGCTTCTGCTTTCTTGTGAGACCAACAAACCTTTCAACGAATATGGTTTAAATTTTCAACCTTTCAACACAACAAACCAAACTCATTGTGCTCTGGGTAAACAACAACATAAGAGACTCAGGATTTCCTTGAGGTGGACAACACACCAAGAGATCACAAGATTGACAAGCCCACCTGACATGTTCATTAATGTGAGCATTCACAGAGTATCCACAACAGCTAACCCAAATTCTGAATGTTTTAATGCTGGTATTTCCTTCATGGAATCATATTTTGAGGTTTTGAGGTTTTGCCATAATTTTTCGACAGAGAGTGAGAGAAATTTTTACTATCCATACATATCAGCTTCCAATGACATAATTGTTACAATCTATGCAGACAACGGTGCCAAAGTTGATACTGAGATAAGTTTCTGCACAAGTCTTTGCCAAGGACTGTTTGTGAATCCTTGCATACTGGAACAAACTCCTTTGCCCCATCCAATATTTGGAAACCCTTGGTTTGCAGGAAAAGTGTTTCCAGATAAGTTTCAAAATCATGTGTGGGTATATGATTCTCTGAATAAAAATGATGCAAAGAATTGCCTTGTTGTGCAATTAGCAATGCTCTACTCAACACATCCCTCAGAAAATTTTTATGTCCAACACTCCTCAGTGATGGGATGTTCCAATTTGTTTCATATCAAAACATGCAGAGGTGATGGGCAGTGGACAGAAAAGTGCAGCAACATGTGGAGCAGTGCTTATGTGACTCTCTTTAACCACCATTGGGCCCCACATGGTAGTCACCCCATTTCTGGACTCACCTTCAAAGACACAGTTTCCCTTGGCTTTGTAAACAAAGTTTCATTGATCAGCCAAACAAGAGAAAATCAAAGCTTTTCATCTTTGCACATGGACAGATGCAAAGAGAACATTCTTAGAAGGAAAAAGTTCAGGTACTTTTCCAAACCAGTTGACAAATCAGAATGGTTCAAAAGATTCACATTTTACTCCACAGAGAAAGAAAACGTCCCAAACAGGAGTCACATTGACAAAATGTTTCTGAATGTCACAATATCAAAAACACAAGAACGGACGTATGACATCCTGTTCATTGACTTGCAACCACTTTCGAAGACTGTTGTTACTTTGAAAATGGAAATTCAATCTGGCGAATTGGTTGATAACCACATGATCCACTCAGCACCACATTTGTTGCCGAATCATTCACTCTGCCTCAGGCAACCTATCAAGGGCATTTTGTCCAAGAACTGTATTTTAGAAATGACATTATTATCCACAAAAGGAAACATAAACCAGGAAATAGGAGATGTTTTGATCAACACGAACTTGTGTTTTTCTTTTTGGAAATCATTTGGAAAGCTAGGCTCAGAGGAGGCAATGTATTTCATCAGAGAATATATGTTCCAGTCATGTGTTTTCAACAAAAGCAATAAGGGCGAAAAACAATTGGTTTGGAAGTCAGTTTTGAAGACAGGATTATTTGCTTCTGGAAGGTCAGTGAAAGTTGAAATGCCAGGAAAAATATTGAATGCCCAATTGTATTTCACAAATCCAAAAATACAAAGTCTTGTGTTCAGTCTCAGATTTTTCTTGTTGCCTCATCAAAACAATCTGACCAAAGACCAGGTTGCAGCATGTATGAACATCGGCCTCAGTGAAGAGCACAGGTACTTTATATATGGGAATCTATCACAACTGTTCAGGATTTCTTGGCCCAAAAGAAGAAGAAGCTCTTCATGCAGGTGGTGTCGCCAGTTTCCCTTCCCACTCCTGTCAGATTCTAATCTGCCTGAAAGGTTTGAACAGATTTGCTACAAGAGATGGCAAACTTTTCCACTTGAGCTTGTATCCCGAAATATTTGGGGATCCTTTGAGCAGACAACACCAACATCTTGGCTGAAGGCAGCAGACATGTGCTTGAAAAGAGAGAGCCACCTTCCAAGTATCACATCATCAGAAGATGCTGCATCCATTGTTGAATTTGTCAAAGAAATTTCAGTCTCTGTGGCACTGATGAACATGTTTATTGGAATCACACAACAGGTGATGCTGAGACAGTTTGGGAAAAAGAATGCTGAGAGTACCTCTTAAAATCAAACTTGTGTGGAGGTGGTCTGTTGGATCTGAATTTGTTTTCAACATTTTGCTTCAGAATGATGGAATATGGAAATGGAGTGATGGAAAACCAGTGGGAATGCAGCTTTGGGGCTTTCCTTATTCTTTACCCAAGCTGACTGGTAACTCTTGTCTGGTGTTCAACTTCACCAGTCAAGAAGATTTTCCAGTGCAGCAATTTGGTGAGATGAGTGCATGTTCTGCCTTGGCTGAGAATTCTAATGTTTTGCATGCTAAAACTCCTGTCCCTTTGTTTCAGAAAACTTGACGTGTCTTAACCCATCCTTTCATCCACAACAGAGCACCAACAACTCCAGGCCCTGTGGTGTTATGGGTTTGGCTAATCTGGCATACCCTCAGTGGCACCTGGTGAATTGTGATGAGAAGGTTCATGCTGATGTTATCTGTTCAAAGAAACAGGAATTTGACCACACAAAAACTGACTTGATATTCCCAAGAAATCACTTGAATGAAACTGATTCCCTCCACTGCAGAAGACATCAAATACTCCTTGGGCAGCACTGCTTGCATTTTACAAAATCACTAACAGAATCCAAGTTCAGCAAAGGGCTCATCCTGATGAAAATAGTAGAAATACCTAATCATCTTATTGAATACCTGAGCAGAGTTAGTGAAGCTGTTCTTTATTTTCACTTCCTTTCCCTCCAGAAGTACACAGGAAACCTGTACCATTATGACTCATTTCTCAGCAAAATCAAAGTCAGTGACCATTTCCACAAAGCAGAAGAAAATACAAACATCATCAACATTCTTCATTTCAACAAGACAAAGAATATAAGAAAAAAAGAATTGCAACAATTCACATGTCACAGTGGTGAGTTTATATCCACCTACCATCTATACAATGGAAGACCTGACTGTATCAGTTCTAATGATGAGGCTCATCCCCAATGCTACCACCAAAAGCAGCCACCAACTCACTTATCTTGCTTGGGGCAACATTTACCCTCACAGAGGCAGAAATGCTCAGATCTTTTCTTTAAGTCAGTGGAAGGTAGTTGCTTGCCTTTTTCAAAGGTATGTAGAGGACAAAACTGTAAAGTAGAAGTAAACACTGACCCACTGAGAATTAAACTGTCACAGCAAGACAACAGATTCATTCAAAATGATGCCAAAGTTGAAGTCTACACAGATTGTTTGAAGGAGGAGATTCTGTTGTCCCAGTCAATCATTCAAAAGAGAGTGTCTGACTGTGTTGCACCTGACCAGCTGCCCTGCACACTGGGCTGTGAACAATGCTTTGCTATTGGTAAGCTTTGTGTTTTTGAAGTGGACAGAAACAGAAAACTGATGCACTGCCCCAGTGGCGCACATTTAAAGAATTGCAAGAAAATGGAATGCAGCAAAATGTTAAAGTGTACCCAGTCTTACTGCATTCCTTACAGGTGAGGAGTTTGCATTGACTTTGGAAGTTATTGTTATTTGTATTTTGAGCACCTCTGCATGTATTGAAACTTTTCAGACACATTTGTGATGGAGTCTGGCAGTGTCTGGATGGCAAAGATGAAGATACAACACTTTGTCAGCAGAGGTGGAAGAACTGCATCTCATTCTTCAAATGTGTTTTGGATGAGAACAACATTTGCATACATTCCATGGAAGTGTGCAATAAAATTGAGGACTGTATTTCTGGAGAAGATGAATACTTCTGTGATCTTCCAAACAAGTGCCCCAAACCTTGCAGCTGTTTGATGTATGCTGCAGTGTGTCAGAATGCATCAAGCCCATTTTCAAATATATTTTATGTTTTAATATTGCAAAATACATTTCTCAAACTAAACAAAATAATTGATTCAACAAACAACATGCTGCTGAGTGACAGAATGCTGATCTTTGTCTGGCAAAATTCAAATGTGACCAGGGTCTGTCACCAACACAGACTCAACTCAAAAGCACTGCAACTATTGGATGTGGCATCAAACAAAATTCACTCATTGCAGGATGAGTGTTTTGCCTCCAAAGACTTGAAGTTTGTCTTCATGAGCCAGAATGACATTGGTCACATTTCCATTGGTGCGTTTGTAGGATTAAGAAGGATGCTGAAACTGGATATTTCATCCAACTGCCTTTCTGACGTTTTCTTGCCTACTTTTCCAAAAGGTCTGCAACTTTTCAATATCAGTGACAATCCGTTTCAAGCTTCAGGTCATGGGATTTGTCAACACACCCATATTGATGTGATAGCAACAACTGATTACAGTGTGTGTTGTCTTTTGGGGAATGTTGCAGCACACTGCACAAGTCAGCCCAAATGGCCTCAACATTGCAATGCATTGCTCAATCCCCTTGCAGCCAGTGTTGTGGCTCATATAATGTTCTCTGTTATGTCTATCTTGACTGTTGTTTCTCTTATGGCAAACTTCCATAACCTCATCAAATCTCCAGAGGTTCTCCAAAAGGGTTCAGTAATGATTGTACAAAAGGACAATCAGTCAAAAGGCTTCATTTTGTCAATGTTCTTTGTCCACATCAATGATGCTCTGTATGCAGTTTGTTTGTTCTGTTTATGCATTGCTCATGACTTGAATGGATCTGACTTTACTTGGTCAAGAGATGAATGGATATCCAGTTTGCAGTGCAGAATATTGGGGTTCTTTTCTTTTGTTTTTTCTTTAGATTCTCTCTTCTTATCAAACATTTTGACTACTTCCAGGCTTATGGCAGTCAAGTATCCTTTTAAAGTCCAGTTAAAAGATTCAAGCAACGTACTGTGCTGCCTGATTGGTGGGAAAATCATTTGGTGTTCAATTGGGGTTCTTTGTTGATTTTGAGTCAAGCTGAAAGCCAGCCAATGCCTTTTGAAACTTGTCAAATTGTTTGTCCAACAAATAAATCCATAACTCTGTCAATTCTCACAGGACTTTGTGCTTGTCTGCATATTTTCAGTTTGATTTTCACTGCTGTTGCATTTGAAATCATGCATGCAGAGCTGATGCAAAGACCAGTAACTAGACAGCAAAATGACAAGTCCAGCAGAAATGTTCTGATTCAAGCAGTGCTGATTGTAACTTCCAGTGCATCATGTTGGATGCCCTCAGCAGTGTTTCACATAATTTCTCTTGCCATGGTAACATACCCAACAGCCATATTGACATGGAATGCTGTTTTGGTAATGCCATTCACTTCTGTCTTCAACACCATTATTTACACCATTTACCCATTAGCTAAAAAGTATGTTCCTTGAGTTTTCAAACTGGACTCAGAATTAATGTTTCATGATTCATGTTGTTCACTTTCTTCCAATGATTTCTTCACTGTCTGCAGTCATTTCACAGTCATGTCATGGAGAGACCTACCAAATACCTTTTACTTTACCTCTTCATTTTCCTTTTTGAGCACAACATCATTTTCTGTTCAAGGATATCTCCGTGAAACCAGTATAAGAGGGGGGAGAGAGTAACATGCCCTGTCCAATAGAAACTGAAAACAGAAAGGGAGATGTACTCTTAGAGACCTCAAGTTCCGAAGCAGTTCGCTGTGACTTGATGGCAAAGTGCATCAGCTCTGCATGATCTCTCTTTACAAACACTTCAGGTGTAATACAAAAGACCAGGGAGCTTACAGCCTTCCTTTCATTCAAAGATAAATGCAGCTGAACAATAAACAATGGAATAAGAGTGTGTGTGAAATGAAAGGATAAGAAAACCAAATTTGATCATCAACCAGTACATAAATTTATTGAACAACAAACAAAGAGGAGTCTCCTCTGGTTTGATCCTGTGTTTACCTGTACAGGGTGTGATATTTTAAGAAGTCAGTTCTTTGTTCAGATTCATTTCTTTGCAACAAGGCATTAAAAATACAATTCTTGACAAATGGTAATAAATGTTTGGCTGGGGATCTATTTTTGCTGTGGTTTGCAGAGATTCTAGCTGTGTAACCCCTCACACATGCAAAGCATCACATAGGACTTGCTCAAAAAAGAACGTGGGACAATGTTAGGTGGGTTTCGCAGGCTTGTTAGGGTACCTGCTGGGGCATTCTTCCTCAACTGCTTCTTCATGTTTTCCGACATCCAAACTGCAAGCTGAGACACACAATGAAAGCAACAGCGTGGTGCTTTCTGGCAAACAGTACCTCAGATGCACCTGCAAAAGGCTTGAAGGTGACTGCAGCAGCATCTTACATTGCCAGGCTATCTGAAGCTGTTGACAGTGGTATTGTCATGGAAACGTCAGAGCATAAACACACAAACACACAACAGAGAGTGCTGGCATTCAACGTGGCAGCAGAGGGGCCGAGACAGAGTCAGGAGAGGACCTGTTGTATGAAATAGACGTGCAGATGCACCAATATTTGGAGAGGCAACATCTACATATGAGTACCTGTTTTTGAGCATCCCAGTTATGCCACCGCTACTGTGGCCTGGTTGGGCTTTGAATATTGTAGAACATGAAAAACAGGCAAAGTGGAAAGTGGCGAATGATACATTCAGGTAAATTTTAGAATGCAGCAGAATTTTCTTCCAACAGGTATATGTTTTTCATGTTTTTGAGAAAAATGACAGTTGTAGAGCCCACTTGGAAACAAGCAATCTTTTTTCAATTGGAGGAACTATAAGTTCAACCTTCAAGGAAAATACGGTTGCCCTGTTTCTTGTCTGTTTTTCAGAATTTCCTGTGCAAACACAAATTGTCTCAGATGATTCATCTTGACAACAAGGAAAAACAACAACAAAAGGAATATGTATGTATTTCTCTTCATTTTCCAAACACAGAAAAAGTTACATGTTATTCATAAGACTAAAGTGGCAAAAACAATGAGGATTTAGTTTGATTTGATAAACCATCAGTTGTACCCATCCAGAAAAATGGAGTCTCATCTCTGGTTATGGTTTTACAGACAAAATCCTCAAATGTTAGATAACCTAGCTCAATTTGATCGTTCAATGTATCAGTACTTCATTCCGTTCTGGCTTATTTTTGCAAAATGTGATGTGCAGCAAATTTCATTCAGGTGTGTGGAAAGAACTGATTAGTAGTTTCACATGCATTGAATGTTTCAATCAAGTGGTGGGGTGGTGAACAGGAAAAATACTTCCATTGGCCAATGAATTTTAAAATCCAAACAAACAAATAATTGTCTCAATATTCAGGAGGTTCAAAGAAAATCTGGATGAAAAAGCAGTTTGGTGTCAACAAATGTTCAATTTCTATGTCTGTCACCTCAAGTTATATTCAGAAATAGAACAGAACACAAATAAAATCAAGCATTAAAGGTGAAGCAGAAATAATGTCAATAAAAAGTGAAAAAGTGAAACTTGGATAAATTTTAGATTCACAAAGGTGTGCTTTCTTTTGGTTTTGCCAACCATTTTGAAGCTTCCTTCCTTGTAAATATCTGCTGTTGAGATTGTCATCATTTTTTGTCTGTGGAAACATTTCATGCTTGGCAAATATGTTTTCAATACATTTTCCACCCATCAAATACAATGTCAACACAAAATGTGCTTGAAACAAAAACAAATGCAAAATTGAGTTGTGCATAAAATTTTAACACAGACACAAGCAGCCAAATATGAATGAAAAATGTTTGGACAAGCCAAATCACTTGTCAAAAGGGTAGCAACTGCTATCCCACAAAATAATGCAACACCGCTCCCAACAAGCAACATGTTTCAATCCAGGAAGGAGCAAAGACCAACAGGGAAGAAGATCTCTGCAGACAAAATACCTCCTCAATCTGGGATCACTTTGAGTGAGTTGATATACGTTCAAATCTGGTTTATTGTGTCTCTTGCTTCTCCTGTCATTCCGAGGCTTCTCCCAAATGCAATTATTTTCTTGTGTACTGGACAGTGGTGGGCATTTCAGCCTTGGTTGCAGACAGTTTCTAAAGGTGGAGAACTTTTGAAGAATTTGGTAATTTTGATGTTGATAAGTGTCATGGGCTTGGCAAGAAATTATAGCCAAGAGAAAGACCACATGTTCCTCTTTTTTGACAACTTGGAGGTCATCAGCTGCAGTAAAAGGGAAAAAATTTGACATGTTTTTGGTTGAACAAACCATTTTTTCTGTAATAAAGACTTCATTTTCCAAAGAAGTACAAAAAGTGGTATTGAAAGGGAAAAGAAATACCTTTGTAGTACTTGTATGTTATCTAGTCCCATCACTGAATAACAAAGCATTTCTGGGCTCTGCAAGCAATGAAGAGAATGACAGTAGCATCCATGTCAGATAAATTGCAATTGTTGAACAAAGCAAAGCACTTTTTGTGGCAGAAGCTCAACTAACTAGAGAGACAAAGTCTGTCTTTGTTGGGCAATGATCAACAGAACATCTCAGGAATCTGTCTATCTCATATCAGCATTTTGAAGCTGAAAGTGTTTGCACTGGACCAATTGACCATCTGTGATGTTTTCAGAAGATGGCTTTGCCTTTGTTTCTTCCTATATTCACTCACATTCAGTTTGTGACATTTGGAGTCCATGCAGCTGATGAGAAGCAATTGTCAAGATTGTGCCGAAAAAACACACTGTTCTGCCTGAACCAACAAAATGTCAAATGGTCTTGTGTGTGTGACCAAATGACAGGCTGAACTTGAAGTTTATCTTTGAGTGTTCTTTCAGAGAAGCAAAACAGACTTTGAAACAGTGATGGGCTCAGTTTCAACTCAAGGAGAATACCGTGCAGGCAGGCACATTGCTCATGACAAGCAACTGACCAACAAGATGAATCTGATATTTTGTTCCTTTTCTCAGACAAAAATCTCAGGGATTTTGAAGTGGGCTAAGGAAGAGCAAAAGCAAAATGTGTCTGCAAATGGCTTTTGCTCACTTTGACTGCTTTGTCAGCACATTTGCTGATTCATTTCCCAAAATTGCGTACATACTTACTCCAGTGCTGCAACATATTTCTGTATGGCCTTCACTGAGCAGCTACTGAAGACAGGCTTGTACGGCATGGCATTTGTTGCCCATGCAGTCATGATGTAACCTTGCTGATAGTTGAAACACAAACTATCACCTGTGAGTTGATCACAGATTGCTCCAAAACTGGTTGAAAAGAAAACAGGAATTGTGTCATGTCACATGATCCTGCAATAGCTTTCAAAGCACAACATCCTGGTAGAAAACAATGAGCCAAACCTGTGGCCAAGTTCATGACTGGTGATGTGGTAGTCAAACTCATCCTGTATCTCTTGGGAATAGTCACCCAGTATAAATGCTGGTGTAACCACAGAGACTGAGTCATTTGTGCAAAAGGATCCTATCTTCTTCACTATTCCACCTGCTCTGTTCATTGGGTGCCTGGAAGAAAGGTTTGATCTCAAACAAACATTCCATGTTTTTTTCCTACTCAGACCAGGCAGATTGTTGAAAGTGGAGTCCTCGTCACTTGCTTTCCAGCAGAAGAAACATCACAGTCTCTACATGTTGGAAATCATTGCAAAGTCAACTTCACAAACAGCTGAATGCATGCATGGCTATCACAGACAGTAACATCCAGAAGACTAACCCAAGAAACAGCATTACATGAGCTGGTTTGCCAAACTCATCAACAAAATGTCCTGCAGCTTTGGCTTTCATCACCTCCTTGTGATGAGCATTTACAACCTCATTAGGATCAGTCTTGCCATAAGTGTCCAGTTCTTTCCCCTGTCAAAGCCAAAAGGACTATGAAATGAATCAGTGCTTCAACAAATATTGATTGTTTTTGAACTTTTGTTTGAAACAGATTCTGTCAGACCAAAGCTGTGATTAGCCTTTCATGGCTTCTGTGCATATTTCAGAGAAGGAATAATAATTACCCCGTCAAAATAAAACTTTGGATAATACATTTTGAGCTCATAAGTTTCACCAACCCCAGCCCATCGAGTCCACATCTGGAAACAATGTGATTCTCAGCAAAACAACAAAACAAACAAGAACCTGCACATTCTCAGTTCCATTTTTAGCTTGAGTTTTCATGTGGTACTCACTGCATTGAATATCCTGTCCAAGTATTTGTAAATGTTCTGCTCCCTGAGCTCTGTAGTTGCAGCATTGAATCTTTTACAAGATAAAAGTCACCGCAAAACAGTTGAGAGAATTGTAAAAATACCCTCCAAAAATAGAAATATTTGTGAATGAAAACACACTTTTTATGGTGGTATATATCATAGTCAAACACTGGCCACAAAGTAATCCAGTATGTTTTCTTGACTGCTCTATTTGTCCTGGCTCCATGAAATTTGTTTCTTCTCTCCTCAAGGTCTTCCTCAGATATAGAACCTCAGGAAAAAATGGCATTGGTGGTTTTGCAAAAAAGCATTCAATTTGTGAAATTATGGTTCCTGATTTTTTAGCTGCTCATGATTTTTGACTTTGTTAACTGTGCTGAAATTTTTGCATGTACAATCTTACTTTCACTTATTTTGAAGACCTTGAATGGCTTGTCATTAACATTGGTTTTCTCATTTCCATCCACAGTTTCCAGTGCCCATGTTCCCTCTGTGTTGACAAATTCTCCCTGAATCTTCAAGCTGCCATCATCAATGTCAAACACAAGTTCCCCTTCATCCACAAAATCATTGTAGTAGCAAGTCAAGCTCTGCAAATAGAGGTTTTGTTTAAATAGAAAGAGGGAATGAAATTCCTCTTGGTGGAGCCTTGTCAAAAATTACTGTACCATAGAGTTGCAGAAATACTCACAGTGTCAGCTTTTGTCTCAGTACCATCTCTGAAATTAACAGCCATGTGTTCTTGTTCCAGAAGATCTGTGTTCAACTCCATGATCAATGTGACTGGCTTGCTTTCTTGAGTGAAATCCAGCTGTATCTCGGAAGGACATCCAAGGTATTTTTCACCTTTTGTGGGCCATATTCCTTCTGCAGGATCAGGTGAAAACTTCACATCAATAAATTCTGCATCAGCTTTCCATTGCACTAAGGTTTCTGCAGTGACAACTGCAACAAAGAAACAGCCAATCATTCAAAATCATCCAAAAGCACAAGGAAACCAAAACTGGAAAACCTCAACCTTTCATTTCTGACTTCACTTCATTCACCATTTCCTTCCTTGTAAATTTTGAAAGGTTTGTTTGCATCATTTCCATCATCATTCTCTTTTGCTGGCTTCACAATCCACACCATTTGTGATAGCTGAATTATTCCAAACATATCAATGATGTCATCTTTCCTTGTTATTTCCCATTCAGACTCATACCAGAGAGATCCTTGAGGACCAGTAACAAAGGTGCATTCTGGGAATTCTAGACTCTGAAAGAAGAAGACTCTTTTTAGACTCTACATGCAATAGGGAAATGTTGCAACTTCATATGTTATTGACAGGACATTGTATAGCTCTGATATTACATTGTTCTCTTTCTGTTTTCAGCAATAATGGAACCAACAAGAGTGAATGCTCACATTGCTTGTACATCTAACTCTGGGGAAGCTAGAATTTGAAGATTCAGTTCTACATCTTGTTCTTCCTTGGTGAATTTCACTGTTATGTTTTCTGGACATCCAAAGTTCTTCCCAGCTGCAAAAGGACCAAAGTCTTCTGACTGTACCATAACTATGTTTCTTCAAGCCATTTGTTTTTCATTTACTTCTGCCTCTCCTTTGGAACATTGTTTGTCTTTGATGAGTCACCACATTGGTGCAAGTTGGCTGCAAGTTTGCAGCACCTATTCTGTGTATTTGATTTGATGTTTCTTCTTCATTCCTTGGCATACCCCAACAAATACTTTCAAGAACAAATTCACTCCATTCACACCATGCTCTTTGAGAAGTGTTCCAGATTCAAAATATCAAGCAAACATCCTTTCAAAAGGTCCAAGAAATTAAATGACAAGCAGTCAGCATTTACCTCCATCTTGTGGCCAACCTTTCTTCCAAGGATCAGGTTGAATATCCACATCTATGAATTCTGCTTCTGCTCTCCACCTGTCATATTCTTCTTGAGTTGTACCTGCAACAAAGACACAACACATTGAAAGCCAATCTTTTTGGTGTTTGTCCTCCCTCACACTTTTGTGACTTGAATTAATGTTGGGTAAGAAGATGTAAAAAGTAAACAAGAAATTATCAACCATTGCAAGGTGTCAGCAAGTAGACCACCAAGATGGTGAGAATGAAGATCCTATGCTGCATCTTCAGTTGGTGTCAATGTTCTGAAAAAAGGCATTGCTGTTCCATTTTTATTGACTTTCTTTGTCTCAGCAAGAACCAAATCTTCTGACTGTACCATAACTATGTTTGTTCAAGCCATTTTTTCTTCTGTTTATTTCTGCCTCTCCTTTAGAACATTGTTTGTCTTTGATGAGACCCCACATTGGTGCAAGTTGGCTGCAAGTTTGCAGCACCTATTCTGTGTATCTGTTTGGATGTTGCACAAGACACCATCTTGTACTGAAAATATGGCTCACTCTGAAATCAACTTTTTCTCAGCTCCTGGTCAACTGACAAGTGGTGATCAAACCGAACATTGCTGTTCAGCCAAAAGAATATTTAGAAGTTGTTTTGTAACCAGTGGAACTGCAAAAAATAATCTCTACAGATATAGCCTTGCATAGTTGCACTTCAAGTATGAATGTGTCTGAAAAATTTTGTACATGTTGAACACACACCATCAGACCATCAACAAACGAAAGTGCAAATTCTGCTTACATGTACTTCCAGTCACTCAGTGAAGATATACAAACACTGCAACAGGAGTTATGAAAGGAAATACATGCATTGTTAGTTTCTGCTTGTCCTCAGAACTGTAGCTCCCACAAAATCTCTTTGTTCTCGTCCTTATAAAATTTCCAAAAATGATCATTCAGAAATATGAACTGGCATCTTAGTCATACAAAAAACCAACAGAGGAAAAACAAACAAGAACTACATGTGTGATAAAATTCTGAATATTTTGCTTGAAACACAGAGACATACCTGAATGTTTCAGGAAGATCCTGTTGTGCGTGTGTGTTGCCAAGAGTCTTGGTTCTATTTCAACCTCAGAAGGTTTCAATCAAAAGAGATAACAATGAATTATGAAATTATCTGATGTGTCACCCTTCAGTTAGGCTCGCAATAAAAGAGATTTACTGAAATATCAGATGTGTCAGCCTTCAGTTGGGCTCCCATTGAAAAAGATTTACTGAATTGTCAGATGTGTCACCCTTCAGTTGGCTCACAATAAAACAGATTTATTGAATTATCAGATGTGTCACCCTTCAGTTGGGCTTCAAATAAAATAGATTTATGGAATTATCAGATGTGTCACCTTTCAGTTCAGCTCAGAATAAAACAGATTTGTTGAAATATCAGATGTGTCACCCTTCAGTTTTGCTTGCAATAAAATAGATTTATTGAATTATCAGATGTGTCACCCTTCAGTTTGGCTTGCTCTAAAACAGATTTATGGAATTATCAGATATCTCACCCTTCAGTTCAGCTGAGAATAAAACAGATTTATTGAAATATCAGATGTATCACCCTTCAGTTTGGCTTGCAATAAAACAGATTTATTGAATTGTAAGATGTGTCACCCTTCAGTTGGCTCACAATAAAACAGATTTATTGAATTATCAGATGTGTCACCCTTCAGTTGGGCTTTCAATAAAATAGATTTAGGGAATTATCAGATGTGTCACCTTTCAGTTCAGCTCAGAATAAAACAGATTTGTTGAAATATCAGATGTGCCACCCTTCAGTTTTGCTTGCAATAAAATAGATTTATTGAATTATCAGATGTGTCACCCTTCAGTTTGGCTTGCTCAAAAACAGATTTATGGAATTATCAGATATGTCACCCTTCAGTTCAGCTCAGAATAAGACAGATTTATTGAAATATCAG
>JAAUXT010079754.1_pt1 | contig 15456 bp, 11 predicted proteins | sample 7278171 | NCBI WGS metagenome assembly JAAUXT01 (sample SAMN14350112, study PRJNA611818) | marine sediment metagenome | isolation source: surface marine sediment (1.8m) | place: French Polynesia: Moorea | collected 2018-08 | reverse complement strand
GGAAATCAGAGTGAGCAAAATCAGAATTTCATCAAATCACTGCAAGCTCCATGGAGCTATATTTTCACTATAAGTTGCTGCCATTCAAGCTACCCACATGTGGTGAGGGGGGGTCAAGCACAGGGGGAGGGGGTCCAGCATAGGGGGAGGGGGGTCTGGCACGGGGGGTGGTTACATTCCAAAGTGTGGACAGATGCACACATGAATGCTACTGGTTTTTAAGCCATCAGCCTCACCTAGATGGCCCGCTACGCGCGACCATCAACAAATTTACAGAAGAACATCTGAATTTTAGATCTGCTTGATAAAGGTTTCAAACGAAAAGGTTTGAAATTCTTTGAGTGACACAGGAACAAAAATCCAAACGTCAAAAAAGCAGTTCTGACGTTTGAACGTCAGAAAGTCCGACGTTTCATGAAACGTCGCTGTTTGACCTCTCCACTCTCACTTCGACTGTTTTTGTTCCTGCGCAGTTTGAACAGGCTGAGAAGAGTTCAAGCTTTGCTACAAGACAGATCTGCTGGAGACTCCAGTGTCAATGCTGTTCTTTGCATTCTTGGCAAGTTCAATCAAAGCTTTCATGTCACTGTATTCGTGCAATTCACTTCAACTTTGACGGCTCTGTGCAGGATCTAATTTTGCATTGTTCGTGCAGGTATCGACGGAAGATACAACGATGGTTCCAAAGAACTGGCCGATTACCTTCTTTTCGATTTCTTCGACACTCAGAAAGCGGAGATTGAAAGGTGAGTAGACCCGATTAAGATCGATTAGAAGTCTGCACTGGCTTGTGATGACCAGCTTCTGCACCTTCACTCTGTTGCCAGGGCAGTGTTTCTGTTGCAACAGTCCACTCTGGTTTTGCAGGTGTGGTGTGTCTGACGAAGTTATTGACGGTGGGTACGGCGGCAGAAGCACTCGGTCACCGTTCTCTTGAGTATTGCTGGAAAACTGCCCTGTGGATGCAGGGTTGACAGACCCGGGCGCAGTGGAAAATATGCGTCATCCTCGTCCGACAGGTGGGTGTCAGTGCACGTGTTGATTTCAGACCTGATGCTGCTCATCAGACATGACGCTGTAGAAGTCTATTGCAATCCTGTCAACCTGCGCTTTCTCACGCCCTACATCGTGCACTGGAGGAACCTCCGACTCCACTGCATGACTGACAAAGACGTGCGTAGCTTCATGCCTGTGCGTTTTCACAATAAGAGCGTGCGATTGTACCACATCAAAGCTGTTTCCAGCAAGCGCAGTGAATAGCGATGGTTTGGTTGTTCCAGTTCGAAGACGATGAAGCTGCTGAAGAATTCAAGATCAGGAGTTTGATCCACATGGTGGAGGGACTCCCCACTGTGGGAATCCCTTTCTGCAGAATGGGTGTGGTGTCAAGTTGTTCATACCTTTGGAGAAACCTCGAACTGGCCAAGTCGCCGGCGTCAAATTCTTGTGTGTTCTGCAGGTCAGAAGCAGGAATTCGACAAAATGATGATTGAGAAGTGGCCCATTGTTCAGGCATACGCATTGGAAGGGTTTGGCAGGTTTGCTTTCAAGTGATGACGAATTGCGTTGCATCTGCAAAGGCATGAATGAGGTTGGATGGTCCCAACTTCTTGACAAATGAAACCAAAGTGTTGACGTTCAGTCTGTTGTTTTCAGCGGCGGGTTTTTCACTATGAATCACGAGGTGAATGATGTGAGTCTTGGGCTGTGGCCGATTTATCAAGAGATGGACCCGTGCATTCTCGAAGGTCACCTGACAGAGGTACGAGGCGCATGTTGCGGTCACTTGTCTCTTGAGTTCTTGTCTCATCTCAGGAACGCAGGTCTCGTCAGGCATTGCGTGACTTGTTCTTCGCAATCTTTCAGCAACTTCCGCTGCTGGAAAGGCAGTGGCAAACGATGATGACGGTTGTCGACGTCTGCAAGTAAGAATCTCATAAAGTTGTCGAGTATTCCTGTGTGCGTGCTTGCATTTTCCACCGACTTGTCTACACCACCGTTTTATCTCCACTTTGTCTTCATGTGTTTTGTATTTCAGGAAGGACGGCTTGTCAAAGCTGACAGAGAGTTCTGTTTTGGAGGTGTGTTTGTGCTCACTTCGCAAGCTTTGTGTGATTTGCTCAACTCAGCCCCGTCTGTCCACCAAGTTCGGAACGAAACGCGGATGAGCATTCGTTTTGTTTTGTGCTTTTTTTTTCAGCCGTTGAGGAGCTTTTTTCGCCACGGTGTAGCCTCGGTCAACAACAACAAACGAAGGTGATTTTACAAGAAACTATTCTCAAGAAAGTGGGCTTGAAACTTCGTACAAAATTGGATCCTTTGTCGGCGGAGACGACAGACACAGAAGGGATGAACGACCCTTCATGAGTTTCCTGTTGTCTGCAGTTGTGTCCCTTCGCGTCACCCGTTCGTTCTCTTCGGCACGAACACGGCGCGGGAGAAGATGGAGGCGGCGAGCGGGCCGCACGTTGCCTCGGAGAGCACCGCCGGCAGCTCCGGCCTCCAGGGAGACGCCGCCATCCACATGGTTCGGCACCAACGTTTTCAACGAATCGCCTGTGATTTTCTGTTAAATCGTGTTCTTGCGTCAGGCGCCGCATTCTTGGTCACACACACACACACACACACACACACACACACACACACACACACACACACACACGGAGAAGAGCAGGAGTGAGACGAGTTTTCGTCTTCAGGTGTGTCAGGTCGTGTCTCCGAGGGCGCCTTACTCCTGCACGAGAACTTACTTCTTCGCGCTTCCAACGCCGCTTCATCCAAGTAGGTTCCATCTCGCTTGTCATTGGAGAGGTGCTTGAAACTTCACTGAATCGAGAATCAAGGAGGCGTCACAAACACGACAGTGAAACACCAATTGAAGACCCCATTGTGAAGCTGCCAAGACACGGCCGTGCAAAATGAGAAGTTCCCAGCAGAGGTTGCTGCTGCCACAAATCCAGTTTCCACATTCTTTCTGTGTCTCAAATATTGTTTCCAGATTTTCATTTGTTCGTGAAAGCTGCAGTTGTCACGCAGTTCCGTTGTCATGTCGGAACAGACGCGACGCGCTCCACTGGTCCCATTATTCACGCGCGTGCAGCAGACGTGGTAACATGCGAGGCAAACATGACGGTGAACGGGAATAAGGACAAAGATGAAAATCGTGGCGTTTCCTCCTCTGTTGAGTAATGGCCCTGTCCCTTTGTGTTGGTTGATTCAACAGAATGGAAGTTTCACACGCAAGTACAGCAGATTCTTTGCTTCTTTTTGTCAAGAAGTGAAGCAGTGACAGAAAATGCCACGCCAGTGAAATGAACACGCATCCGGTCCAACCGGTCAGTGACTCAGATGGCAAGGCAAGCACAAGACGAAAGCGTGACGGACTGCCACGTCCCGTCCAACAGCAAGTCGAGCAGTTGTGGCCGTGTCGTCCTGTCAGACCCGCGCAACCGGCGTTCAGTACATTTGACGTGGTTGTGATTCCAGTCCCGTTTTCATTGGGTGGGAATTAGCAGCGTGGTGTCGAGTCCAACTTTTCAAGCGCAGATAATTTTCGGACGGCACGCTCTCCATTAGGAATCCGTGCTCGTGTATCGATCCGCGGCGGGATGAGTCGAGTCGATTGAATTAGGATTAGAGGAGCAGATCTCATTTGCAGGTTTCACTCTGTGTGCGGAGGTCTCGGTTCAGTACGTGGGGAGAATGATGAGTACACCGTGAGCAAACCAACACGTGCACGAAACGCATGTTTATCACTTCAGTGTCAGGTTATTAGACGGTGCAAAGCGTTCCAATCGCTGTCTTGTGAGTGAGGTTCTCGGTGCGTGGCTTTGCTCCGCACGACAGTTGTGCTGGTGCTTGCAACCAGAAATGGTAAATCCCCAAAATTCAGTGACAGACAATTTTGGATCAGCACAAAAGCTGCAGTTTTTGCTTTATTCCATTCGTGCATGCAAAGTTGTGTTTTTCGGTGTGCCCCTCGAGCCTATCAATTTCTTAACTGCTTCAGATTGTGAATTTTCGATTATCCGGGCCGTCTCGAGGACAGACCCGCTGGGACGCCCCGGACCCGCGCAGCGCAGCGCAGCCTCAATTTGCAGTGGAAAATTGCCATGGGTCGTTATTTCCAAACCAGCGATGTACTTCTTCTTCGACGGCCACATTGATTGTTCTCAAACAACCGATTTCCTTTTCGGTCGAGATCTCGTGGGATGGTGTGTATGTGGAATTGCTTTGAGCGCGTCAGAAAGTTTGAAACCGTGATTCTCTCGTTGGACGCCTGGAAGATTCACAGGTTCGACTTCGCGTTGTCTGGTGTTGAACCTCCCAACTTGATGCGGTGAGGCCTTTGGTGCCTCGAGCGAAAGTTGAGCAGACGCTGGAATCTGAGCTGTTCCGTCACGGCTCAGCGCGCTGCTGCTGCACACACGGGTCGACATGTCCACACAGTACCAAGAGGTTGAAAAGCAAAATGCATTTGTGATGTTGATGTGCAACGACCACACAGAGCTGGAACCGTGGCGATTTCTAATCAATCCTGAGCACATTTGAGCGGACGGCTTAAGTGGTTCGTTTCCTTCGATCATGGACCAAAGCCACGTGTAATCGCACAAACATTGATTTATGCAAACAGAGGTTCGGATGTTCCGAAGAAACTTCCCGAGGACTGACTTGACGGTGTCCTTCCTTTGTGGTCGCTTCAAAAGAAATACGTACAACGTGGAACAGAGATCGAGTTGAATTTTGTGTCGTGCAAAAGTCACTTCGGACCAACCTCAACTTCACACGAGGCCAACAAGGATCACTCACTGAGATCAGCGGTCTCTCTCGGCTGGAGATGATTCCCGAGACAAAGCCGGGCGTCGCTTTCGTCTCCGGCCAGATGCAGGGAACTTCTTGGTCTTTTCCTTGGCAGGTGCTGCACGCAGCACCTGAACCAGGTGAGACTCCCACCAACAGCTGACTTGTGTCTCGCTTTCAAATCGTCTTGTGACTGAGACTGAGACTGGCTGTTGTACTCGAAGTGGATTGTCGCAAGGTTCTCACGCGGATGCGGATTGAGGCCGATTATCGGAAATCGATCTGCCGCGGAGCTCGAAGGTCTCGCGCCTTGTGCTTTCCCCAGTCTGCTTTAAGTGGTACCTTTCCGCACAACTTTTGAATCATGGCAAAACGATTGTTGAAAAGAGCAGGAAAGCCTCCGAATTCAATTTTCCCCGTAATGATTAAATTGAGATTTCCCAAACCGCAGTCATGCAGTGACGAAGAACTTGGTGCCCCTAGGCAGGGTTTTTTGTGTGAGAAAGAACTCAGGACTCGATCGTAATTCATACGGCGCTATCAGGACTTGCCGCATTGAAAGGTGGATTGATCATTGGCGTGCAGATTCCTTGTGTCCACAATTGGATTCTCGGCACACAATGGTTTATCTGTACTTCACACTACTGTGAACAGATCTCTCTCATTGCTGCAAATTGCTGACAAAAGCCGCTTTCCCTGCGCGTTACTGCCTCGATGGGATTTTCTCTAACACAGTTTATGATGTTTGGAGGTCACTTCAGGTTATCATAATTTTGATATTATGGCGTGGTTTGATTGAGCTGGCCACAGGGGGCGATCAATAGCTATTCTTTTAAAGACGAAGATTGCCTTTATTTCTGGCGCGCTTCAGCTGAGCTGGCCGTTTGAGTCCGCGCCCGAAAATGGATGAGTACATGCAACTGAGACCGTTTCACTTGTGTGCGGTGACTTGGAACATAAAGCGGGGTGTGCAGGGCGGAGACGTTCGTTACTTCCCGAGACTGGTTCGTCTGAGCGCGATCCACTCGCTGGACGTGTTGCAGCACCAGCAGCAGGTCCTCATCAGCGAGTACCTGAACGTGTCGCTGTAGCTGCAGTACAGCAGGAATTCAATGGCGAAGTAAAAATAAAAGGCAAACTGGAAAATGTCAGACAGGCCCTGATACAACTCCTCATCCACAGTCATGTCTGGCAGCAGTCTGTCCAGAAATTGAAACACAGCGAAGGGTGCAGTGAGGATGACGTACATGATGATCATGACGACGAACAGACGGGTGACGTGCAGTTCTTCGGTGACTCTGCGGTTCAGCATGTTGCCCGTGCTGTGGTTCAGCGACAGGCGGCGTCGCGAGTGCACGCTCTTGCGCATTCCCTTGATCAGCATGACCACCATGAGCAGCAGCATTGGGTATGGCAGAAAGACAGTGATGCTGATGGTGTACCAGAAGTACATGATCTTGTACTCGGGGGAGTCAGAAGCCTCCGACGCCTGGGACAACGCCAACGTTCGGTTCGCTCCGTAGTCAAAAGTCTCGGTGACGGTGTACTCCCAGAACTGCGGTAAAGCACTGATGAAACTCACTAGCTGTACGAGCACGATGAGTACCCACGCCTGCACACACGTGCACACTGACTTCACTCGGTTCTGAGCCACAGTCATGCTTCTTTCGACGGACATGACCACGAGGCACCAGAGAGCGCTGTACCACAACCAGTCGTTCACACTCTTGACGTATCCGTACGCGTACTGATATGTGTTGTTGTGTCCAGTGTAATCCTGAGTTTTGAGTAAGGCCCCACAGACAAGCAGAAGGACACTGCAAAGTAACATCAACCATTCAGAGCATCTCACAGATTCAACACAACGCATTGGGAAGAAAAGTTGCAGGCTCTGTGCGTACTCCACCTTGAAAACGTGAGACTGATCAAGTAGCAGTCGTTGGAAGCCCTGGCCTGCCGGACGAGAACGAGCAAGTTGAGCAGGCCGGAGAGGATGCCCCAGCTGAACATGACGGGATACGCGAAGTACAGGACGTCTTCACTCGTGCCTGGAAACAAGTGCCAAACCCGATTCTTGGTTTCGGAAATGTACGCTGAGGGAACGCAATTTAGAGAAAAACTCCACAAAGAAAAGATGTTTCTGACGGGAACAATTGCAAAACCCGTGAAAGGCCAGGAAAGGGTAGTTTGAAGCGCTCAATCCTGATCGTGCGCTTGCTCGTAACAGTGTTGTCCAGTAAATTTAAAAAACACAGCTGGTCCCGTAAAATTTGCTTGTCTGTGTGTGCGTGTCTGTGTGTGTGTGTCTGTGTGTGTGCGCGCGCCCAGGGAGGGGGAGGGGTGAACTTGCAAATTTCATGGATGAAGAATGGCACGCTCTCTCGTCTCCGAGTCTTGTTCCAGAAACGGGTCGCTCTCACCTGTCCAGGACTGCGGCAGGGCGAGATCTCCGACTCCAGGGACATGAATCACGTTCATTTCACTGCTGGCGTTGCCGCACTTCCATTTGTTTGCCGCCGAGCAGTTAGAAGATAATTTGTAGGATGTCAGATTGCCCAATTGCTGCTGGATGTCGATATCTCTCTCGAGAGGTAGAGGCAGCGTCACTGCATCTCTCGCCATCGTCCTGCCTTGGTCTCTGTCTAAATTGCCTGTGCTCTCTGCGATCTGCTTGATGGCCTGGGCTGGATCAAACTGTTAATCCTGGGATTGCAAGACACTGATGGTTCGTGTATGGGCGTGGGTGAAAAATTGTCCAGATTTCTGTTGCGTTCTGCTCATCACTGGAGAGCGAAAGCCAGACCCGGGCGAGCGCGGTTGATTTGGATCGGTTGTGCTGAGCTCTTCAGCGCGATTGATCCGCAGAGGACGGCTTGTCGGGAAAGGAAGCTTTTTGTACTTCTCACAGGAGCAGAAACTGTCCACTTGAGATCATGATCCTGCTACCAAACCTGTTTCCTGCTGCTGTTGGTTCTGCTGGAAATATTACATCAGCGTGATATGTGTGGTCGCGCAGTCTTGTCGAGCCATTTCAGCTGATCGCCCCACACATTTCACAGGGTCGTTTCCGTGCGGTCGGCGAGTAATTGCGCAGCGCTCGGAGACCACAAACCAATGTTCATTTGGCTGAAAGACGCAGATATGTCGCTTGCCGTTTTGGTCGTCTGCTCAATCCATTTGTTCACAGGCGAGTGGTCGGTGCTCTCACGAGGGATTTCGCCCTGCAATGGAAGGAGAAAAGAGATGTTGGACTTGCAGGGAAACGGCGCGTTGTCCTGGGAAAACCAGCACACGTGAAGAATTGGAATTTGAGGGTGGGACCAGCAGCTGGGCGGACCATTCCCTCTTCTGTTGGCGACAGAATGCTTTCGGGAAACCCTCGACTTGGTCATTGTTTCTTGTTCCTCTCGGATCGTTTTGTTGTTCTTCCGCTCTGCTCATCTGTTCACAACTCTGCAGCTGCACCTGTGGTTTCTTTTTGGCGGGGATCAACTTGTTCACCTCAGAGGAACTCGTGCGACATGGAGCGCTGTCTGCAGTGTCGCTGCGGAAGAATATTGCAAGAACTTTTCGGTCCCTCAGCTGTAGTTCCGAACGTGGTGACTCCGCGGGCCTCAGCGGACTCCAGACTGACTCGGTGCAGAACAGCTGGATCCGCAGCTGGGGGCGTTTGTGATGTGCTTCGTTTGTTAAACTTGCATCGGACATTGTTCTCGTTTCCCTGTTGTTGTTGAGGCGGCTGCGGCGCGGCCCCGCGGCGTCGTGACCCTCGTGGCGCCCGCGTCGTGACGACTCTTCGCTTGTCAGTGGGAAACCACGATCCATCTTGTCGTACTGACATTTATCAAGTCAACTCAAGCTTCAGAAATTCGTGCTTGTTGAGGAAAGAGTTGGACGTCCGCTTTGTTTTTTCGGAAAGTCCAGGATTTGTCCACCTCTGGCGAAACACGTGCTGCATGGATCAACACGAGTCACCACAAGTCGAGGTGGAACTTGGTTTCAGAAATGCGAGCAGGCATTCATCCAGTGATCTCGCTCCAACTTCACATGCAAACGACAGACTCGAAATGCGGCCAGGAAATTAAAAGCCCCGGACACTTTGTTGGTGAAGATTTAGAGGAGACGCATGATTAATCTGTCTTGTGGAGCAGGTATTTGGTGCTCGTGTCTGTCAGCTGTGAAACGGAGCAATATCTCCTTGTGCAATCAGCTCCGACGTGATCAAATGCAGTTCGTTTGGAATCGACGGCAGGAAGCTGGTCTCGCGTGGTGACGCTTTTGAACTGAGATTTGTCTCAAGTGATTGGGGAGGGAAGTTGATTTCAATCTGCGAGTTTCTCGTCCTTCAACAAACGCCTCTTTTCGTTTGTTGCTTGTTCTCTCTGGAATGGCGAATGTGTCAGAACGACAGAATTGAAAAGCGCGCGGTCGCTGAAGGCAAGCCTTCCGCGCGCTGAGTGCAATCACCGGTGGTGTGTGTGGCGTGTATGTGTCTGTGTATGCACTCCTGGAGTGGGAGGGGGTCCAGCAGTAGATCTAGTGCCCATGCTGGCCCCGGACAGGTTGAGTCCCAGGTATGGGGTGTGGCAGCAGTGCCCATGCCAGACCCTCACCACTTGCACAGATGAAGTCCCACATTGCAGCAGGGAACATGCACTCAAGGAACGTTGATGCTGTCGACCTGAACATTTGCACGAACGCTTGGAACAAGTGTGTGTGTGTGTGTGTGTGTGTGTGTGTGTGTGTGTGTGTGTGTGAATGTGTGTGAATGTGTGTATGTGTGTGTCTTTTCCACCTGTGAATTTGAGTCAGGCCAACAAAGACAGGAGAGGAAAGCTACTGAATGGCTTCGGTGGAACTGTTCCTCTCCAGAATCGTGGTCACTGATGCAGAAAAACGCACCGTTGGCCTTTGGCACTTTTCAACTCCGTTGTTCAGTGACTGTGAAATGAATGACGGGTTGATGCTGCAGTGACCTTCTTTGTTTTGGAATGAGAACTTTTTGTTGTCTGAAATGCGTCGTCAACAGAGGCACATTGAGCAGTCCCTCAGTTTTGAGACTGCAGAAAAGACAAGTGTGGAGAGAAGCTGTGCTTTCTGGCTGCCACAGAACTGTGGCTGGAATCTTGTGACAACCCAAAAGCGACGATGATGGCTCCAGAAGATTTCCAGTTTTCATCTCCTGGTCCGCAAACTTTCTTCTGTCAGTGATAAACTGAGAGAAAATATTTCCATTCTTGAAACCTGCGAGTCAATATTTGAAGAGACTCGCCGAAATTGGATGAACTGTGAAATTGAACTTTTGCATTGGCAGTCACGCGGCCATGTTTGCTGTGTGACAAAATTTGCGCCGTGAGTGGTTTTCTTGTTTACTCAAATGAGATTTCAGAATTGCGAACTCTTGTGGCGTTGCGGTCGCAGAAGCGGTTGATGTGCTTCAGACACACGGTGTGAAATTGGGCTCAGCGAGGCCGCGCAGGCGCCGACACCGCGGAGGATTTCACGACCTCTTCATCTGAGCCCTTCTGCAAATGTCGCATTCACAAACACACTGTCACCCAGGGTGAAGTCTGGTGCTGAATCACCTGCGGAAGTCTTCGCACCGCTGTCAGGAACAGAGAACTGTTTCAACCCACGAGTATGATTAACTGGTGGTGGCTGATGTCGCACTTCAGCTTTGCACGAAATGTGTGGGAATCCAGCCTTTTGTGCCGACGGACATGCCGCTGTCTTTTGTCTCCAAATGAATTGCAGCTGCTGTTCTGTTTCCTGCACTGCAGCAATCTGAAGCGCATCTGACATTGGCAGACATCTTGCAGCCTGGACTCGCCAAGAGCTGGGCGAAAAGAGCTGAAATCTGTGTTTTGGGATCTGATCAGACATAAAAAAGACTGTTCCCCGACGCCGATGACTCTGACCACTCGGCTGTGGGGGGCTGTGTCTGGACCGGGTCTCTCACGAAGCTCATCACCTTCTCTTTTGCGTCAATATTGTCAAGTTTGTGTGTGCAGTTTTGATAACTCCACAAAGTGCGGAATCACTGCTTCAGCAACAAATAGACAGGACTGTGGCTCGTTTAAAAAACAAAATTGGCTTCGTGATACTGGCCCAAGTTCGTCCATATGAAGATGTGTTTTTTTTGGAAAAGTCAGGCGCAATCAATGAAGCTGCCCATCAGCGGTCAAATGAAGCTGCAAGTCGATTCCTAAGACGGCACCTTAAATTGACATTTGATGTGAATTGTCATGCAGACATGCTAACTGTGGCTGTAAGGGGCTGAGAATTGTTAAATCGAGCAATCACAGTCAATTCAGGTTGGAAATTGGGCCAACAAACAAAGAAATCAAATCAGTTGCCAGGTTCAGTTCTTGCCACTATCTGCTGCGTTGCTTTCGGAGTGAGGGAATGCGCTTTTTCTGCAGCAGACTCCCAGTGAGTGCCTGAAGCGCACGCACGAGGCTCACGTTTTCTTCCCGATTTTTGTGCACAACAGGGAAAACAACTTCGCAGCACATTCGGAACTTGAGAAGCAGTGAGCAACGCTCCAGTACCTGCCCAACCAGAGGCTTCTGCTTGTCGACACAGCTGCCGACACAATGTCCAACAGGCTTTCTGAAAGAAAAGAGCTTTCATGTTGGAGGTTCATCTCTCTCGTACCATTAGAAGTGGTTTATTTTTTTGAGAGGGTGTTGGATACTCGAGCGAGTTTCAGATTTGCTCCAGTATCCAACCACTTGCTCCGGTGTCCAACCACCATGCAAAGTCAATGGAGGAGTCAACGAAAAGGTTGTGTTCAGGATCACACAAGATAGTTTCAGAATTCATGTACAAAATTTTCACCAAACCGACAGACTGATGTTGGGAAATACTGCAACCCACCAGTGGTCACAGGCAGCAAGTCAAGTTCTTCTTCCTGGAGATGCACAGGAGGTTACCACTGGTAGGCTGCATTGTGACCCAAAGTCACTGTTGGTTCAGTGGAAATTTTTGACTGAAATCTTCAGGTGGTTGGATCCTGGAGCAAGCTCAGATTTTGCTCCAGTATCTGACCATACCCTGTATGTCCCAAAGGCAGCAGTACCATACAAACCCCAGACATTGACTTTTCTGGACTTATTTCACCCAGATCTTTTGATTTTTCCATGAAAGGAAGCCTGTTTTTCTTTCAAAATGAAAAATTTGCCTTTCCAATCTTCTCAGGAGTAGATTATGGGGTGTTTTTTTTTGCATCTGTGTGATAAATTCAACAAGAAGCAGTGCTCAAGGCAACTGCAGTGTGAAGTCCCTTGCTGGTAATGTCACCAATTCCTCCTTGTCCTCCTTGTCTTCCATGGGGGGTCCAGGGGTGGGGGGGGGTCCAGGGGTGGGGGGTTAGGGGTGGGGGCAGGGGGTTGGGGGAGGGGGCAGGGGATATTTCAGCCACCTTGCCATGTACTGCACTACCACATGGTGCTTCGCCCTGAAGGGACTTCGCACAATGATGAGAGGATCTGGCTCAGGATTCCTACCTGGATTCTTTTGTGGCCAGAATGAGGTTGGCAAGGAAGTTTGTGGTTGTTGTAGTTGATCTCAAGGGAATCCTGTTGCTTTCAAAGGAATAATGGCAAAAAGAAGGTGTTTGGAAACTGGAGTTGGTCGGACACTGGAACTTTACTCGACTTCCTCTTGTGCATGGCACCCTGATGGCGTGTTCTGTTGCCGTATCCAGCAGCAGCCAAGTGGCCTTCAAGAATCTCGGGAGAACAACGACCAAATGGTGCTTGCACGACAGCAACAACTGAGAGCTTTTTTGGGTGTGACAATCTGTTTGAAGCGTTTGTCATGGCAGTCACTCATTTTCCTTGCTTTGCGTTCGCATACACCTGCACACTCGATCTGTGCTTTTCTCCCAGGTAAATGCTGTTCGCAAGTGGCTTTTATGCACATTTGATGGTGACAGTGATCCGATTGAACACCCAACTTTCAAATGTCTGAACAAGAGAGCGTGCTTCGTTCGAGGCGCGTTCGGTGACGGAACTTTCCGGAGAAACGACACGCCCAGACCGGCACATTCTGAACCGACAAGGAATGTCGAGCAATTCAATGTTACGATCCAACGCGTCTGACAGTACGAATGGACTGTTTCGGCTTTTTTCACGCACAAGCAGAATTGTGAGAGGCGTGTGCTGCGCCTCGGTTTGCGGATCGTTTGCGTGTCAATCAGAGCTCTGCAGCTGGGGGTGAATACTTCTGTAATCGGACCCCACGTTTCCCTGCCAGAATCAAGGGAACGCCGAGATGAGTCTTTCTAATTAGCTTCGGGTGATTGGGACAAAAGTGAAAGCGGTTGTAGCTTCGCGCAATGTGCCAAGGCGAAATATTGGTGCCGGCTTCGGATTGCTTCCGTTTTGCACGTGCAGCGCCGCAGCGCCGTGCGCGAGAACGTGGTCGATACGAGGCAAGGGAAAGACCCCGAGGGAAGATCCATCTCAGAAATATTGTGTTCGAAACAAATGCATCCCAGAAATTGCGTTGCGATGTATGAAGCTCGTAATTTATGGTGAAAAGACGCCGGAGATTCGTGGGTTTACTGGTTCGTCCCTCAGGGTGGGGAGTCCATCCTATGCACCTCGTGTGAACTTCATTCATCTTCCGTCTGAAAACATCCTTCTCTCCGCATTGTGATCTTTGAAACACCGTCGGTGCAGCTCAGCCACCTTCAGGCTGCCATGTGCATTGGTGGAAAACCAAGGGTCAAATAATTCACTTTCGTCGGGGGTGCGCTTCCGTCTTTGAAGTTGGCGAGAAGCTGATCCGCGGTGACCCGCTTCTTGCCTTGGCCAAACGGAGCCTCGCTTCGCGCCACATACATTTCGTGTAATTGGTCCCAGGTAGCCCTCGCCTGAGGTAACATACAGATGGAAGGATGCATTCTTCCGGTGGAGGCAAAGCACAATCTTTCTGTGCACCAAAGTTGAAACGATAAGTGCCTCACTGCCTACGACCTTTGGGTCAACGTGAAATATCGAAAGCTTTCACGCTTGCAAATGGTTCGTCCGCAAGTCGCAGCCTTGTTTCAAGGGACCAACATGTGCCTTTGTTTGTTTGTTGTTTTTTTTTCTGGTGCTGAAATCGCACGGAAACAAAAGTGAACTCGTACATCTGCAAAACACACCTGTTTGCTTCTTCGGCGCAGAGAAGTGCGTCTTTTCTTGAGTGAAGACACGGAAGTACTCGTGCATGCAGTGTTCGTGTCAACCGTGCAGGTGGTCATATTCCTCTTATCATTCCTGTGGTGTGTTGCTGCTTTATCTCTGCTTCTTCCTCAAAGTCCAGATTCCGTCTGTTCAAATTCCGTGCAGGCTCACAGCTTCGTTCTACAGCCTTGCAGACAGACAAGTATCAGGTTTCAGAGCCGTTGTGTCGCTCGCCTGGGTCTGTGATCCCAGTTGTTTTCGTGACTGACTCATTGTGAATCAGCCCAAAATGGCAACAACTCATATTGGTGCGAAGTAAATCGGAAACTGAAGGATCTCTTTCAAACAAACACATGTTGTGCCCATTTATTCTCAAAAAAGTCGGCAACCGATGCAATGCACGTTATATTTTCTGATTCATGTGTGCTTTGGATGTTCTCGTGGTGTTTGCTGACAAAGACAACGTACCAACCTGTTTGGAGTGGAGAGATCAACTGCTGCACAAAGGTTTGTGTGTTCATATCCAGGGTGCACCCTTGGACAGAACAGGTTGCTTTCGACGCACAGAGGAATGTTCTTGGCGTCGTTCAATTTCAGAAATTCGTTGTGCACAAGAAGAAAAACACGAAAGAAGCAGCTTGAAATTGTAAATCCTCAATTCTCTTTGAAAATCCGCTGTGTTGTGGTCGTTCAGGCGACAGAGTCAGGCTTCCCTCGCGATCCGTGCGGCGCGCGTGACGCGTCGGTTCCGAGGCGGCGCAGTCTGAGCTCGAGCAGCTTCAGCTCCTGCTCAGCGGCTCCCGCGGTGCCGCCTCGTACCTGAAGCGCGCGAGCGCACAGGGGAATCCGAATCTCAGAAGCGAGTTCGGCTGAAGGCAATAACTGCTTTTGGTCCTTGTTTCCACGTCGTTGTGTTTGCATGTTGGAAGGAAATTATTTCCCTGTTCATGTTGTCACTTTTGGAAGTGAACAGAACTTGTGGCAAAATACGGATTCTCACATCAATTGGCAAGCATTTCCAATTTCCAAGAATTCGCAGGTTTTCGTTGTCATAAATCGAAACCCAAACTTCCTTTTGTTCGGGCCGTGGCACGAGGCAACTGGTGGACACACGGCTGTCTTCTGCATGGTGTGACCGTGGACGAACGTGCCAAAGATCACTGGCTGTTGGTGTGAAAAAGCGGAAGAGCATGTTTTAGGTGATTTGAACCATACATTGTATAATGTATGGTGGTGAAAATCACCTGCAGGCATCAAGAGGCAAAATGTGTGAACACGAGTTTGAAAGTGTTCTATTTGTTCAATTTCAGTCATATTTGGTTTTTTTTCATTTATTTTTGGGCTGTAGTTTATGCCCAAAGTGTCAAAAGAAAAAATTTTGATTTTACATGTTTTTACAGCCCAAAAATAAATGAAAAAAAACCAAATATGACTGAAATTGAACAAATAGAACACTTTCAAACTCGTGTTCACACATTTT
>JAAUXT010126486.1_pt1 | contig 15457 bp, 18 predicted proteins | sample 7278171 | NCBI WGS metagenome assembly JAAUXT01 (sample SAMN14350112, study PRJNA611818) | marine sediment metagenome | isolation source: surface marine sediment (1.8m) | place: French Polynesia: Moorea | collected 2018-08 | reverse complement strand
CGCCAAGTACGCAAAGCTTTCTGCGCTCTAACAAAACGTTTTCACTTCACCGTCCACCAGCAGATACGCACACACACACACACACACACACACACACACACACACACACACACACACACACACAACTGAACAGTGAAACCCAGCTATAACACCCGATCCAACAAACGCAATCACTTCACCGTCCTTCAGCAAACACGCACACACACACACACTCAAACATACTCGAAGCACACACACACACACACACACACACACACTTTCGAACAGTGATTCCCAACCAACAAAACGCAAATCAGTTCACTACATCAGCACAGCGCATGCTGTGAATAAATTCACAATCAGATCATCAAAATGTTGTGCATTTTTCATCAGCTGTGACTTGGCTCACTGACTGACTGACGCTTTGCCCCCCGGGGGCACCCAGCCAGCGAACGGTCCACGATCTCGTGTTCCTGTACGTGTGTGTATGTGTACTCGGATCCTGCGGTATTGTATGTGCCGTGTGGGGAGCAGAGACGCTTGTGAGGCTACTGCAATTAAACCATCTCCAAACATTCATTACATGCGCATAAAAAACGCGCGGATGGAAACTTCCCACAGTCATAAATCACTACAGGAAAACATAGTTCTGTTCGATTCTGCCGCCTCTAGCGGATCCAGGGGGCGCCAGGGACCTGCGTGCCCCCCGAAAGCTGACGCCCCCCCCCCCCACTATGTCCGGGAGCAGAGGACAACTCCATTCCTGGTTGACTGGAGGTGCAAAAACCTTTCTTGCTTTTCACATTAAATTTTTTTTCCCAAGTTGAAGTTGGGTGCCTCAAACCGCCCTCCCAACCCCCCCCCCCCAAAAAAATCCGCCCAACCGGTTGAGCCTCCAAGGGTCAGATGCTGACCGAGACCCGAGGTCAGACCCTGGTCCTGGGTCCGCCACACCTGCCATACCTCGCCGTTATTTTATTTTTCTGTGGGATATTTTTTCTTTGAGAGCCGTGGTTGGAGACAGTGACGGGGTAACAAAAGCAGTTCCAGCGCCGTTTTTCAGGAATGCGTTGTGACAAATAGCCAAGTTTCCAGTGATTAATTTATCAACACAATTCAATGGCACCGGAACGGTGGAGATCACAAACAAGTCTTTGAATTTTGCCCAAGATGCTTCAACCAAGGCACGTCTTCCTCAGGCCTGCGTCACACCAGTCACTGCGTCGCAAAACCCTGCTTCAGTCGCGTCAATGGGTGTCGTTCGCTGGGACAGGGACGCAGCGCACCCAGTGTGAAGTCACGCTTGTTTTGCTTGCGTCAACGGACGCTACGTCGTCGCTGGGACGCAACGCATGACGCACTCAGCCTCGGAGTGGCGCCACGTTATGCAAAGTGATGACGACGACCAATTGCAACCGGGAAACAAGAAACAACGTTTTCGCACCACAACAACAGCCACAAACAGACAACTCCACATCGTCGCATTGTTTCACCTCATCCATAACATTTCCACGACGAGATTCGACAGTGAACACACAGCACTGGCTCGTCCATTAGCGTTATGTGCAAAGCTGACAGAATCTGGCTTTGCTTTGAGCTTCTCTATTGATTTACCACGCCACATCAACCGCAACACGGAATTGGAGTTCCCCATTCCAGTTCCAATTCCACGCAATCATAAACGTTTTGATTTTTGCGGTGACAGGTGGTCCAACTGGAATGTCGGCTCCACTGCGCATGCTCGGATTCATGCGCGCGCACGCACGTTTGCGTGCGCGTTGCTGATTGATGGTCGTCAGTGCGTTATGGCCAAGGACGCGCGCACGCACGTCTTGCTTGAAGCGTGAAAAACGGTTGATACAAAATTATCGTGAAATGTTGGCCAACATTCAGTGTGTGTTGGGGGGCGAATTTTTCACACAATTTGTCCATTGAAGCGCTTCCTTCTTCTTCAGTTCAAACATCACAACCACCATGAGAACCACTGTGATTCTGCTTCAAAGAACAGCAGCTGCATTTGGCACAAGGAATTCGCGGTTTCAAACGCTCTTTTCAGAGACAAGATTCAGTCACACTGGATGCGCCATCGCACTGTGAGTTTTGTTTCGACGCGTACTGTGTCGCCAGCGACGACGACGCGACCCCCAAGGAACGCAGCGACGTCACCGTGTGAAACAGGCCGCACCACAACGGGATCCGCTTTCCTTTGGTCCTCGCATCCAGCCCTGTTCTCCTCACATCTCGACGGACACAGCCTTTCCACGTTGCACGAAACGGGCAATTCGATCACAAACCGTTTTACACAAAGCCACATAGACTTGTCACTCATTGTGGGCCTCACGTTTCAAAGTCTTTTGAACCCGCTTCACACGGGATGCGGCGTACGCTACCTGCACTGTGACGGGTTCTGAGGAAACACTGGATCTTATGCGCGACGCAAAGGAACAGCGTTGACGTTGGTGTAGCCCTGCACCTGCGTATGTCGCACGCGCGATGTCGCTAAAAGTCCCTTGCGGGTTCTGAATCAACTGTTGCGTCCATGTGCACGACGACAGGCAGGTTGTGCACATTGGAAACGTCGTTCACGTGCGTCTGATGAACGACAACCCTGTGACCGTTGAAACAACGCATCTGATGTGAAACAAGCCTCTCGAGACGGGGGTTCGCTACAACAGTGGAGCCTTTCATATCAGATTTTAAATTTCCAGTGCAAAGCCTGTCCATCATATCCAAATACCCTGCACAGAGAAGAGAAAGACATTGTTGTACCCTTCCTCATAGCAAACCAGCCCCAGCCAATAAACACACAAATAAATAAGGGCTTTGCACCGCGCAACCTGTTTTGGACTTTTCTGGGCAAACGTCTCTGTGCAAATATTTAGACTTCGGCCATGTGGCTTGCAGACTTGAGGAATTTGGGATCAGCTCACACGAGGTCTGTAAATATTTTGCGGGATCGGTTGTGCGTGAGTCAGAGTCTGACAATGATCGAGTCTGAATCAACATCTGGAATGTGATGCACGAAGGAGACGGAAGACGATGATGATGATCACAAAACCACGTGGTCGCGCACGTGGTGGAGCTGGAATGCAGATCCAAACCGGAAATCCAGCAGGAAGTGCATTCTGCATTTCCTGGATCAAACCACAGTTGATTATGTTCAACACCTGAGGTCACGTGTTTCTGTTTCACGTGGGATGCGTGACGCGTTGTGTCCTTCGTCTCCCAGTCACGTGCAGTATTTTACGCTGCCCAGTCGACGAAATAACCGGGACGCAACGCGTGACGTCACCAGTGTAAAGCAGCCCTGGAGTCGCCTCTCCAGCTGCTACATTTCCTGTCACAAAGTAATTACGCTTTTAGTGCGGCATATTCCTTGTCCTTCAGTCTACCTGTTGTCTCGTTATGATGAGGAGAACACGTGCGTGTAAATTGACATTTTGCGGTCACAAAGCTGGTTCTCTGATCCCCTTGGGAGCAGCACACGCCTCCGGGGGGATCCACGGCTTGCTTCACACTGGACGCGTCACCACCACGCGAGGCGTTCCTGCAGATCTGACCGTCAGTGCAGCGATCCCTGATTGAGATCAAGGGGCCAAAGCATTCTGGGAGCGCAAGTTTACTTCAATCTTGAAAATTCTAACGTGTAAATCGCGACTAAATTCCCACCACAAGCGCAAAATAATGGTGGGTTGCTTTCTTCCAGGGGGTAGGGGAGCCAGACCCCGTGCCCCCTGGGTCCACTTGAAGGTCAACGATCATTGTGTCCTTTTGCATTGACATGAACTGCAGTGAGACGCATCGCATCCACTGTGCATAAACGTGGCTTCAGAATCCAATCAACAGTGGGCGTGTTCGTTTTTTTGTGTCCGTCTACCTCTTCCTATCAATCGGTTATTACTCGTGTAGCAGACGCGCGCGCACAGGTGTGGGCGACGCTACGGCCGCCGCAGCCGCCGCGCACTGCGCGCTGTTACCCCAGGAACGCGGCTCAACGCCTTCTGCAGGGTTCAGGCCGGGAAGACGCCCGTATCACGTCCGGTCTGACGTGAGCTGCGTCCCTGGACAAGGCAATAGGCACTGAATCTCGATGCTGCATCCCGAATAAGTCAATGGGGGACGCATCCCTGCGTCAGTTCCTGAGCGCTGCGACGTACCGTAGCTTGTAGCTCGGGTCCAGTCAGCGGAGGCTGCAACAAAGCACTGTTGCAGAGACGCAACGCAGGAAGCATTCTGTGTGAAAAAATGTCTCTGGTGCAAACCCAGTTCCTGTGTCCCACGGACAGAAAGAAGAGAATTTCAGCTGTTGTTGTCGATTCTACAAACGCGGTGGAACGTTGCTTGACGACGGAGTCTTGGCGACGACACGTTCGTCGTTTCTCCGAACGTCGCACTTGTGCCGCAGCGCACAAAGAGGCATCAATCTGTGGAATAACCTGCGGGTCCCAAATCTCAAATTCCTGGGCCCCTTCCCGCTGCCCGCCCCTACCCCACAGTGTGAACTTGACGCACCCTGCCCCTTCCTGCCTGCCTCCCTCCCCGGTTCCCTGACCTCCACACGTGGCGCACATTCCTTCCACGCAGTGAGTGTCCCTGGTTCACTTTCACCCTTGACTTGACGGCAACTGCACCAAGATGACTTCTTGGGTCATGAGCCTTGAGCGTAGGATTTCAATTCTCACTTTTTCCCGTTCAGATCTTATCAAATGTTCACATTCAAAAGCCTCTTGTGCTGCGAGAGCAGTGGATCTACACTTCTGACGCGTTGCGCGTTTGTGTCTGTTTTCAAGCCACGCAAGGCAAGACGCACATGGTGGGCACCGCATTGACGCAGTGCCCGCAGACTCAACCACAAGACGCACCCACCGTGCCACGGCCCTGAACCTCAAACGGACGCTTGTGTTTGAATTCCTCATACAGAATCGCGCCAGCTCCACCCCTGCCCCAACAGATGGTGGCGGCTTCCCTCAGCTTCGAGACACGTCCAGATGCGGTTCAAGAAAAATAAACCTCAGGATTCCCAACGTGCCGCAAACCGCTTCATACGAGAAACAAGTCGCTTTGAAAATCGTTCCCTGATGCGTAAATTGATGTGTCGCGGTCCTTGTTGGAGAGTCGTTTCGATTCAAGCGCCTCATCTTCAACGAAGAAGACTTGGACTCGGAAATTGCGCAGATTAAATTCTCCAAACAGAAACAACAAACGTCACTGAAGGACGGACGATCTTGTTGATGTACGTTGACGCACCACGCAACACTCGCGACCGTCATTACAGTACCAGGTCACCAGCTGTGTGTATTTTGGGCTCAGTGAGCAACTGTCCACTTTTTTCCACCACAGTTGCATATTTTTCTGCGGACGGAATGGGAACGAACGGATCCAGGAAGCTTGACCCTGCCTGGCAGCCACAGCCGACACTGCAGGTTTTTATCAGCACGGAAACACCACAGAAACAAGAATGCCGAGACGTGTTGCACACAGGCGCGTCGCCCAGAGGGCGTGTGTGCGTCAGGATGACTGTCACCATGACAACCACGACCATCCGCAGTGTGTGTGTGTGTGTGTGTGTGTGTGTGTGAGTGCGTGTGAGTGCGTGAGTGCAGCTCTCACAAGCGGCAGATCTGGATGGACAGGTGGACACAGCGCAGAGACGGGATGTGTGTGTGTGTGTGTGTGTGTGTGTGTGTGTGTTTGTGTGTGCAAGGTGTGCGTGTGAGTGAGGGGTGTGCGTGTGATAACCAACACTTTCAGCAGATGGCCACCGACAGCCAGTTGCTGCAGCTCGTTCCAGTGCACGAGACAGGCTCTGCACACACACACACACACACACACACACACACACACACACACACACCACTCACCCCACCCTATGGCTACGCGCCTGTGCACCATCGCGGGCCCTGGATCCAGTGACAGGAGAGGACAGGCCGTGACTGACAGGTCCACAACATTCCAACGGACACTTTTTTCGAAACACCAACTCACACTGAAGTGTGCTTTGATGCCCGTTTCACACTGAATACGTCAAGCGTTGCCCTCCTGTGCAAGTCAAAGGGCGCTGCGTCGCAAGCGACAGGTTTCTGCGTTTGTTTCACATGAGACATGAATTGCGCCGAGGAAGAGTTAACGCAGCACCCAGAGAGGCGCAATCCAATGTGCAACCCGTGTGAAACAGGCCAGGAAAAACAAAGCTGCTTCTTCAAGTTGTTCTCTGCACTTTTCTCTCCAGAAACCTTGATGTTCCTTGTGGTGTTGGGCACTGGCTGCCATCGTAAAGTTCAGACCCGCCTCACTCACCCAGTGACTGTCTGGACACTCTGCCCCGTCGTGACCTTTCTCCACTGACAATCGTGCCCTGTGTCCCCAGTGTAACCCTTCTGTTCTGCCCTGAACTCTGGCGTTGCGAGATGTGATATTCTGGTCGCTGAACTGTACACTGGGCGCGTCAAAATCGACGTGTACGTGGCCAGGTTGGCGACCTTTTCACATTTGGAGGTACGTGTGTGTGTGAGTGAGAGAGAGAAAGGGAGAGGGGAAAAAGAGAGAAAGAGAGAGCGAGAGGGGGAAGAAAGAGAGACAGAGAGAGAGAGTGTGAGGCAAGAGAGGGAGAGAGAGAAAGAGTGAGTGGTGGAGAGATTGAGAGAGAGAGAGAGAGAGAGAGAGAGAGAGAGAGAGAGAGTGTGTGTGTGCGCGCGCGTGCGAGTGAGTGAGTGAGTGTGTGTGTGTGTGTACACCAGTGTACGTCAGCCTGACGTACACCACTGCAGAAGACCCTTGATATTCGTTCAACTGCGCAGCGTGTTGGTGACGACAGTGGTTCTGCTCGGCTCGCACAGCCCCGCACAGAGCTGTTTACATTCCGAGCGCGCCGCTCCGACGTGATGAAATGCTCAGCCTCCGCAGCGCTAAACACGCTCCCAAAATCATAAATCACCTCAGATCCTTCCAAATTCTGCGTTTCTCGAAAGCTTTGCACAAGGTTGCCCCAGAAGTGGGGGGGGGGGGGCAGAACATACGTCAGGAATGAAAGAACGCAAGTGACGCGAGTCCTGTTGCACGTTGAATCGTGCGTTCACGTCGGTCTCTGAACATCCACGGGGGATACGTCGCTCCTTGCGACGCCGCTTCCAATGGCGACGCGTCAGCGTGTTCAGTGGGGCATCGGCTGTGTGCATCGTGCCTGAAGGCAACACGTCACGTTGATCATTGACAGGAAGAACGGCACATGGACGAAACGCACGGTGCATCCAGTGTGAAACAGACCTCAAGGTTTATGTAAGCGATGCAGCGGGCGATAATGTAAGCTGTGTACGTTATGCGGGGCACGCTGCAGAGCGATGTCTGGAATTCAGGTCAAGCTGCGGGGAACCAGAGCGGGGACCCGACCCGGGCCCCGTGTATCGCTCCACGAGCTCAGGAATGCGGGATAACCACTGCAGACGCGATTGTTTTGACGTCCCGTCTTCCGGATTTTGTGTGGCTACCAGATCCTGCTGTTTGCCAGCTGAGGCCAGGTTCACATCGGGATGTGTTGTGCGTTGCGTCTTTCTGTAGCTGGGATGAGTCAGGTGATCGCCTTGACGTCTTTCAGGCGCAACGTCCTGGGTCGATGGGCGTCGCGTCGTCGACTGCGACACGTCAAGGAAAGCGCCCGAACCCACCGCACACAGACGTCGAGTTTTGCCTCAATCCACCCACGACAAAGAGAACAAAGGCGACGTGCACACTCAGTTATCATTGCGTCGTCGACTTGTATAGGGACGCGTGACGCATCCAGTGTGATTCAGCCCCGGGTGAGACGCAGGCCGCCCTGCCCGGCTCGCTGTCTGTTTGTTGTTGTGGGAAACAGCAGAAGCTCGAGAAACCCAGACTGGAAACCGGAGAAACGCGTAACGATGACGCAAGCGTGAAATTTCTGTGTCTATCAATCTTATCACGGCACGTGGTGAACTTGAATGATACACGAACGAAGGTCACTTCATGGGGAAACAGACGCCATTCGACCGCATCAGTGTAAAGCCTGACGTAGCCCCATTGTCTTGTCCAGAAATGAAACGTCCACGGACGCAATGCAGGACCCACCAGGTGGACCCACCCCGGTGTGGAGCAGTGACGCAGCGCCTGGCGTATTCAGCGTGAAGCAGGGAGAGACGCATCCACCGTAGTGTCCGACCCTGGGCCCTGCGTGTCTGTCTCTGCTCAACGTCTCGGACAGGGAGGGACGCTGCGCAGGACACGCCACCGTGCAGGGAGCACTCCGTGCGGTGTCCCCTGGACCCCGCGGTCTGTCTCCACTAAGCACGGCTCGGACAGGTCCTGTCAGCCCGTTCCTCAGTGGACACCTCGGGCCCACCCTGTTTATCGCCCACCAGTTGTCATCACTCGCGGGTCGCGTCGTGGTGTTTCTCGTTGGGCCCAGCTCCTAAATCTGTGGCCTAGCTTCACCACACACATCGTCACCAACGGTGGGAAATCAGTTCAGCGTGGCAGTCAAATTCCAAGGTTCAATGACAAAGCCCAGTGTTCATTTTCTGGCCTTGTCCCGTGCATGATGCTCCAGCTGAAACTCCGCGACTGCGAGGACAGCAGTACTGCAGCCGCGAGTGCAGATCGGACTGCTGCGAGGATGGCGCTGCACCCTCAAGGATGGCGCTGCAGCCCCACGCTGCGAGGATGGTTCTGCAACCCCAGGCTGTGAGGATGGTGCTGCAGCCCCGAACTGCGAGGATGGTGCTGCAGCCCCACACTGCGAGGATGGCACTGCAACCTCACGCTGCGAGGATGGTGCTGCAGCCCCACACTGCGAGGATGGCACTGCAACCTCATGCTGCGAGGATGGTGCTGCAGCCCCACACTGCGAGGATGGCACTGCAACCTCATGCTGCAAGGATAGAGCTGCAGCCCCACGCTGGAAGGATGGCACTGCAGCCCCACACTGCGAGGATGGCACTGCAGCCCCATACTGCGAGGATGGCACTGCAACCTCACGCTGTGAGGATGGAGCTGCAGCCCCACGCTGGAAGGACGGCGCTGCAGCCTCACCCTCCTTCAGTCCCGTTGCTCCATGTGAACACACGACGCACTCGAGTCTGTCGTCGCGAGTCTGGATCCCAGCGTCTCGTGTTAATCAACACGACGGGGACGCGGAGCACGAACAATGTGTTCCTCTCTCAGGGGTCATCGCGGTTCGACTCGCCTTTTGTTTTCAAACAACGTCGAGTGGGACTCAAACCGTCTCAATCTGGGTCTGGTCCACACTGGACGCGTCAAACGCTGCACAGCCAGCGGCGTCGAATTGAGCAGGGACCACTAATTTTGTACGAGTTCGTTGGGCCTGTAATACACTGGAGGCGTCAAAGTGTTGCGCTTCTCGTACTTCTCGTCCCTGCACCACTCACTGAGCGCTGCGTCGCCAAAATCACTCGCTTCCGAGACTCACGCAGTTCCGACCTTGTTTTGTTTCACACTGACGCTGTGAGTGGCGCCACTGCAAGGACGCTGCTTCCGTCAGTCGCCGTTTTGTACGCGCAGTCTTGTTTGACTACTCGTATCTTCGTGGTCCAGTCACACAACTCGTAACGCACAGTCAGTCTGCAGAACCGCAACTCGTGACGCACTCTGTGTGAAGCTGCCTCACAGCATCGCCTGTAGAATTCCTAGATTCTGGAGATTGACATACCCCCCCCCAATCCGACGCGGTATCGTTTGTGTTATCTGGCATCGCGATGGAAACGACAAACTGCTTTGATCATCAAAGGCAAGAAATTCGAATCAACGTTGCCTGACACACTGACTGTGATCTTCTGCAGCCCTGTTTGGATGGCACAGAAAAGTGAGGGTGAAACACAGAGTTGCACAAAAACAGGACCCATTTAGCTTTTTGGGGTGGAAAAGCCTTGCACTCTTCACCAGCAATCTTGGCGCGAGCACGCCACAAATTCTTGGGACCAAACAAGAACTGTCCTGACACCAATTCCAAACAAACTTTTGTCAAACATCCGACAGGAATGCCACTTGAATTCTTTCAACACAGACCCGCGAGCTTTGGAAGGCAACGACCGACCCTGAGCACCACCACTACAAATGCGCTTGGCACACACAGAGAGTCCTTTGAACGAACAAAACATCAAAATGTATGCATTTTTCAAGGACTGTGCATGAGCTAGCAAGCATTGTACAACAACATGAACTTGGACCCAGATCACTGGTACAAAGGGGAGCATCTCGCTGCTATGCGGTTTTTGTGGCTGGCCAGCCCGGCCCGGCCCCCCGCCTCTCTGCTCTGCCCGGGGGGATCCAGCAGTGGGGGACACGTCGTGAAGGGAAGTTGGGAAGGGAAGTGCATTGCTGGAACACGCACGTCAGGAAAAGGAGCAAAACTGCTGTCAACAAAGCCAATGCGTGGTTCGTTGGGCCCCACAGTCAATGAAAATACAACATTGAATGAAATCCCTTCAAACACGAAAAACACGCACATACGCACGCGCACGCACGCACGCATACCAGAGGGCGGATGTTAGAGGTAAACAATGGGCTTTAGCGAGGAGGTGATTATCTCCCAGCTCCCATTGTTTACAAAGCTCGGAGGTGATCATCTCCTCGCTCCCATTGTTTACCATACATAAGGCCCCTGCTGTGCCATTGTCTGAGTTTTTGATCTGATAACTAGTAGATTATCAAGTAATCTACTGTTTTGCATTCACTGTGTTGAACTTGACTACTTCATATCAAGTGCATTGATGTCAAAGTATTTAAGTGTTTTGTGTTAAATACTTTGACATGGGTGCACTGGGCTAACAGTAGAATTACTGAAAAGGAATCTAATGTAAAGAACAAAGAGAATGGCACAGACGGGGCCTTATCTGGGGTTCAGTTGGGGAGACCACTTGTTGATTGACAAACTTTCAAGGAACAAAAGAAATGTTAGACATTTCCGCACACACAACTACCCAACTCAGCACCCCTCCCCCTCCTCTCATCAACAAAACCCGAGGATCCTCGCTTCGTGCAAACTCGTACATCCTCGGGAAGCGCATAGCTCTTCCCAATCACAGGGTCCACGGTATGTAAATGGCCGCTTTACACGTATTCACTCGCATCTGCTCAGGTCACTCGCATTCCCCGCCACAGCACAAAAAGCGGGGAGAGGAATTCCTGGGTTTCGGGTGCGTATTGTGTGAGTGAGCGTGTGCCGTGCGGCGCGGTGTGGGAAACACGTGCAAGATGTCGGAATCGCAGAATTTGAAAAGTGAACAATGTCACAGCGGTCTGTGGAGTGAGGGAGCACGGGTCAGCAGTTGTAACGGGCGACAGAAGGCACGAGGGAAAGCTTCTTTTTGGGGGCTGGTTCACAGTGGAGTGTGTTGAGTTCCTGTCGACAGACCTTCGCCTATTTCACATAGGATGCGTCACGCTTTGCGACCCTGTGCGTGCGTGTGTTTTGGCCTGTTTCACGTGGAATGCGTCACGCCCTGCGTCCCACCACGAGTCCGTGGGCGCTGCCTGCGACGCAGCGACTGCACCGTGGATCTGGTGCGTCTGTTACGTAGACAGTTCGTGACGCACCCACTGTGATGATGCATTGCGTCGCGACACTACAAAACGCACAGCACTTTTTCAGCACTCGATGCGTGGACTCGGTGCCCACTTTTTGATGGAAACAGCTCTGTCTGGGGTCAGCGGAACCCGTGGCCGGACTGACCCGTGGATCAGATAATATTGGTTTTCCTATCTCACTCTTCCCGTCTCGGATTCCACCACCAACCGCTACTCTGACGCGGTATTTCCCCCAACTCATGAGCCTATGATAAGATACGAACGACAGCCAAATCAAACAACATATTTTCTTTTGAAAAGCTATTGTGCAAGCTTTACACGCAACTTATCTATCAGTCACACACTCAGTGAGTCATGGTTTGGATTTTAATATTATGATCGCTGATTGAGATCGCTGCTTGTGGTGGTGCATCGCAGCACGGAGACTCCAACACTGATAACGAGGAGAAAAATGTCCACGAGATTTGTTTTGCAGATCTGTGTGCTGGTTGCGGTTGTCACTGCTTTGCGTGCACTGACAAGTTAAATTCCTAGCGCTTTTGGAGTCGACCCAACTTGGGGACCAAACCATGGACGTCACTGAAATTTGAAAAACAACGTTCAACTTTTCAACCCAAGAAACCCACCAACGCACATCGAGTTCAAAGTCTGACAAATTCCTTCCTCTAAACTTTCCTCGCAACTTGGGTATCATCAAAGCCAAAGACAAATTCCTCCTTCAAAACTGTCCTCCGCTTCGCATCTTGGACAGCGACTTTCATCAGCAACCAGTCCGCATCCGTGTCCCGTACAGAACACGCATACCAAAGACATACCGTATACACCCGTGTACAAGACGCACCTTTTTGTCCCAAAATTGAATACCAAAAGTGGGGGTGCGTCTTACACATGTGTATGAGTTCACTTGGGTTTCAATACAACGTGACACCAGAAACCAAGGCAACATTGCGGGTGCGTCTTGAACTTGGGTCCGACTTGTACCCGGGTGAATACGGCAGGAGACAAAGCGGCCCGAGCTTTACTGCTGTGCGGAATGTCGAGGGTCGTAAACGCTGCTCACTTCCCGCCGCATTCCGGGCTAATCACGCCTATTTAGAGGCAGTTCGATACCCGGAGTATCAAAGAGCGAGGAAAGTCGCAGGGAGAGAGGGTCAGGCCCAGTTCACACTGAAGGCGTCGTGCGTTGCGCCCCTGTGCAGGTCAGGCAGAGAGAGTTCACACTGAAGACGTTGTGCACTGTGTCCGTGTGCAGGAGGTTGAACTGAATATCTTCGTGCCAGGCCTTTATCACACAGGATCCACCAGAGATTGTGCGTTGCGCCCCTGTGCGGGTCAGGCCGAGTTCACACTGCTTGGGTCGTGCGCTGCAGCATCGTGCACATGAGAGCCCTCGCTCACATGGGATGCGTCCCTGCACAGGTCGGGTCTCGGTCCACCTGGGTTCACTGCTTCTGTGTGTAAGCCAGGGCTTCGTCACACAGAATGCGACATACAGTGCATTCCTGTTTAAGTCAAGGCTGGCGCAACACGCATGCATCGTGTGCTGCGTCATCGTTCGCACAGGAGGCGTCGTGCGTTGCGTTTGTCTGTGCAAGTCAACCTGTGGACGCAACGTCTTCGTGCAACGGAAGGACGCGAGGACGCGATCCAGGGACGTTCAGACGCAGAGATTCGAAGGAGCAGTTCAAGAGAGCATTCCAAGAGGGCAAACAGTGCTGGAAGATTGGTTCACGTTGAATGCGTCACAAGCTGCGTCTGCGCACAAGTCAACTGACGCAACGTCATCGTTTGAACACGCACCGCAGACGCAAGCAACCCTGAGCATGTTCAGTTCGTTATCAGTGCGAAGTTCAGCATTTGTTTCCTGCGTTTGCAATCCGCAAAGGGACGTTTCATTGACAACCCAATCGAGATATCTGCAATCGAAATCCCGTGCACGCCCAAAATTTTGACAGATCTACCATTTGACGCGGAGATGCAATGAAGGGTGATTTCAACTGCGGGTTGGTTGCGCTGTTCAGTTGGACGGACGCACCCCGCCCGGTACCCGTCCCCATCGGTGTTTTTCAAAGTTCGGGCTGTACTCTTCACCTGCCGCATTCATCCCGCACCGCACAAAGAGACACGACATTCCGAAGTCGCCAAACACCGTTCAGAGGGCCCTGAACGATAAAGCCACCGGTGGACAAAGGCTGAGAACCGGCTCAGGAATGTGAAGTCCCTATTCAAGTGCCTCACTATCCTTATCAACAGGCCCAATGCTGCTAAATCAACTATGAACCGCAGATAAATAACATTCCACGTTTGAAACGCTCTCTCTCTCTCAACCAGGCACACAGTTGTTTACTAACAGCACGTTTCTTAAGAAGTTCTAATCACTGAGGGGATGCGTGTTGGTTCAAAAGATCCCCCTTTGCGATGTGTGAACGAGGGAAATTCAATTTCGTTTGCGCAAATGATCGGCTTGATCTACGTAAACCACAATGTTCCTATTCAAAGCCCTGAATTGTGGAAATGTGATGAAATTCCTTCGTGTTTTACAACGGCATTAGAAGCAGATGCATTCCACGGCGTCGGCAGGCTTTTTGATGTGGTCCTGTGATGTGATGCGGCAATTGATCAAAACGATCCTGCCCCCTCTGTGCATTATATCAAGCCCGAGTCTTCCTTCCCTTTCTGCACTGCTAACTTCAAGGCCACTCACATCTCCACAACGATTTTTACCTTGTGTTGCAGTCTCAACATCAAAAACTTGCGGAGCACGCTTCAGCAGTCGCAGACCCTTTGCGTTTACAATGTCTCACTCACCCCTGGACCAGAAACCAGCAAGTGGTCAGTTGGGGTGGATTCGGGGGGGGAGGGGTTTCAGCCCCTGACATCTTTTGGCCTCTCCTCACCCTGACACATACGAGCGCAAGTTCTCTGCAGTACGCAATGTGTTCCAAGCTGAGGTGACCCTGTGTGTGTGTGTGTGTGTGTGTGTGTGTGTGTGTGTGTGTGTGAGTCTGGTGTGTGTGTGAGTCTGGTGTGTGTGTGAGTCTGGTGTGTGTGTGTGTGTGTGACTGCACGCGTGGCGCCGCTGTGTGTGTGTGTGTGTGTGTGTCCACAGCACGCAATGCTATCCAAGCTGAGGTGACCCCAAATACGTGCGTGTGCGTGCTGTGTGTGTGTGTGTGTGTGTCCACAGCACGCAATGCTATCCAAGCTGAGGTGACCCCAAGTATTGTGTGTGCGTGCACCACTCTTGATCCACCCCTGTGTGCCACTAAGTTTCCCGCATTCCACACCCTGTAATCGTAGCATCTGCAGTCCATCCAACTTTGTATAACATCACAACCCCCGGCACTCACAACATGAGGCCCCTCAGATTTCACAGCAGGTGTCACTTTTGAGACTTCCCTGTCAACGTGTATTTATCCAGTGGCATTCTGCGCCTTAACGAGTGATGCGCGGTCGAGATTAGCGGGAGCCGATTGAGAATGACACAACACAAAGGGGAGGAATGCGTCGTTTAGCGGTATCTCTGATAGAGGATAATGATGGGGTGAGAGGGGAGAGGAGGAGGGGACCCCAGTTACGTGGTTTGACCGGGGGAGGGGGACCCCGAGTTACGTGGCCACTCTCAGTCATTTAGCCTTGGCTATTGTGCGTGAGGAATGTGCCACGCTCGCACCTGGTCTCAAAAGCGCGGAAAACCCTGGATGTTCAAGAGTTCACACGTGTCAACTGTCTGCAGGAAATTGACTCTTTTGTCACAGGAATGGAGAACTCGAACAAAGAAGCTCAGGAGTAGATCTACGCGTCATTCAGACACAAACAGAAGCACAAACATTGATTTCACAGTGACATACACACACACACACACACACACACACACACACACACACACTGCTGCACCGATCTATTGCAGCGTGGTGCAGGT
>JAAUXT010097148.1_pt1 | contig 15460 bp, 14 predicted proteins | sample 7278171 | NCBI WGS metagenome assembly JAAUXT01 (sample SAMN14350112, study PRJNA611818) | marine sediment metagenome | isolation source: surface marine sediment (1.8m) | place: French Polynesia: Moorea | collected 2018-08 | reverse complement strand
TGTTCCAGTTCTATGTTCATTCTTGTCATTTGCAAAAATCCACAAGAAAGCACTCAGAACATTGTCTTCATTTCCGCGGTCGATCGGAGTATTGTGGAGTTCCCCTCGTATTTCACTCATCAGTGTTCAATACGTGAAGAAAGAACTCGTGCTGCGCACTGGTTCATTCTGAACACATTGAATGCTGATTCGTGCAATATTTGTGACGTAAACGGATGATTTGCGAAGCACCAGACACGAATATGAAGAATACCGGTATTGATCACAGAGACTGACGCGAGAAAGAAGTTCAAGCTCTGAGGAAAGGGAGAACAAAGGTTGCAATGGGAAACTGTGCTGACACAGTCCTTGATGTTCTTTGTGCCAAAAATTGTTCTCATTTTCTCCCAACAACACTCAAAGTGAAGATGATAAGTGCTCACAGTTTGTGGACCTGTGCACGCTTTGGCCGAAATACAAACTGTTTAGTTTCAACCACAAGTGCTCTTCTTGCCCTGAAGGGACATCGCACAATGAGATCAGCTGTCCAAATTTATGTTCCTGCCTCGACAGAACCACAGCTTGGACGTGCACAGAAAAATAAAGGCAGAAATAGGAGAAATATAACCAATTTTACCAAGACCAAATTGATTCTGAAATTGAGGGTGAGGCGTGGGAAAAGAAAGAAGAGGCACTTTTTGAGGTGTATTTTGAGGGAAATGGGAAGCAGAAGCAAACAAATGATCTGGTTGTGACACTGCGATTCTGAGCAACACAAGCAACATTCTTTGTTCTTCAGTGTTTGGAGCGAAGCTGGACGCAGTTGTGACGTCAGGATTGCAAAAGACAGAAGCGTCGGCGACAGCAACGCCGGCTGGCGGTGTGACGTCGACGCTGTTCCAGTTCAAACCTGCATCCACTGTTCCAACAGGTGACCTCCCGCCCCTGTGTCTCGAGGACGCTTTTCACTGACTTACCTGGCACGCTTGTCGTTGCGCACGTTCATCATCTTCACATTAACGAGATGGACCAAGGTCAGGCAGATCACTCCGGTATGTGGATGTCAGGCGAGGCGAATGGCGAAGTATTTGGCTGAACATCCAAGATGGTCTACAGTCGGGCCAGGCGTGCGATTTATCGTGTGGTTCCATGCATGAGACGCACCCGCATAGGACACTCCTCCCTATTTGGAGAATTATGATTTCTGACAAACAAGAGGGAGAGTTTTTGTGAAAGAGCTTTTGGGTTGTGAAGGATACAAGTTTGGCTGGTGCGGTCTTGTGACTCTTTCGAGAAGTGTGTGTGTTTGTGGTGGCAAGCGGTTCCTGAAGTCAGCAAGCATTGTCTTCTCAGTGAAACCGTGTGAACACTTGCGTTGTGTCTTTTCATTGCAGGGACCTCTGCACCGACGTTCAGTGCAGGCGAAGTGAAAACAAGTCCACTGAAGAGGAGTAGAGATGGTCAGTGCAGTTTTGAACGTTCCATCGTTCAAATTTTGATCAGCCAAATGCGTACGAAGCGAAATGCGAGCGTCTAAGTTCAGGTCTTTGAGCGCTTTATGCAATCGCAATGATCCGTGTGTGTACCTATGTGGACAGGGTGGGACCCACCCAGTTTTGTCCAACCCCAGACTACTGGGTTGAGCTGATCCCAACCCGCATGGGATACTGTGACTGAGGATGGTGAGGATCTACCGGCGGGTCTTTCCCCCTTCCTCCGACAAACGAATGTACCCACCCGAAGGTTCTTGGATCCCACTGCTTCCAGGCCAAATTGTCGAATGTTGTGATGGAGAACCAGAGGTCCCGAGCTGTACAGCAAACTTACTTTGTAGTGGAGCGCTCTGGTGATCAAATGTGTCCCACGTTTTTCAGACGCGGACAGTGACATAGGCGCCAAGAAGCCGTTCTCTTTCGGCAGCGGAGCCCCTTCCGGCTCGGCTGCCCCGGCACCCGCGTCCTTTTCGTTCAGCACCGCGCCGCCCGCCTCCTCTGGCGTCGCCACCACCACAAACAGCGGCAGCGGAATCTTCACATTCACGGCTGGTAAAGCGGTCGCTACGACCACGACGCCGGCCGGCTCTGGAATGTTTGCCCCTCCCACTGCCTCCAGCACCGCAAGTTTTGGTTCAGGTAGGATCACCGACAGACGTAGTGGTGGTGGTAGAACAGCTTTGATGCGTCGAACCACAGGAACGAGCGGAGCGTTTCTTGCCTTATTACACCGAGAATTGCAATGAGGCGTTCACCGCAAATTCATTCCTGCCCAATCGAGCACTATTCGTGCGCGGTCATCGGAGAAAGTTGTTACACTAGGGTTGTGCGGCCGCTGTCTTGTATTTTGTGAAAAACACCTTGGGCCATCCTGAGCTCAATTCTTTGTGAAATCTTGCCAATTTTGGACAATTTGTGTACCAACTGAAGATCTTCCAAGCGGGTGCGTCGTGGCTGCTGACAACCTTCTTGAAGTGGGAAATTAAAATTTTTAATCCCAGATCAAAATTGTTTTTGCATCAGAATTCGTTCGGAGAAGCTCCACCTGGAAATGCAAAATTTCAAAACCTGACCAAACTTGGGTTTCAAGTAGAAAACGAGCCGCATGCCGCTGTCATCACTGTCAAGGAAACCACATTGAGGAAAGTTTCCCTCCAACCCTTGCAGGGAAATTTCCCTCCAACCCTTGCAGGGAAATTTCCTTGTATGGGGGGAGGGGGTTGGAGTGAAATTTCCTTGTATGGGGGAGGGGTTGGAGTGAAATTTCCTTCCCTCTAACCCTTGCAATGAATTTTCCATTGTGGGGGGGGGGGGAGAGGTTGGCAGGAAATACCCTTTGACCCTTGCAGTGGAATCTCCATACAGGGCAGGGGGTGTTGAAAGGAAATTTCCCTCTAACACTTGCAGTCAAATTTCCATAGACCGGGGGGGGGTGGAGGGAAATTTTCTTCTTACCCTCGCCTCAGTCAGTCAGTCACGGTAGAACAAATACTTGTACAAGCCGATGCGGCTCGTAAACATTTTTGCACCGGAAATTCCTGGTGGGCCCTCCCCGCCCATAAAATGCAAATGTGTTCCAAAATTTAGCGAAATGAAAACGCACCAGAATTCAGAGTGTAGAAGGACCCCTGGTCTTCTGTCGTGTGGAAGAGTTGGCTCTTCCCACGCGCGCAATCCAGCTTTCAGGCGAGGTGCTGAGTACTGATGAAGCCGCTTCAGCGGAGCTGTGCGAAGCTGAAGCTGCACACCGGACTCACAGCTCGCACCACCTATTTAAAGCCGCGCCCACAACACCCTGCGTCTGTCGAGAGCTACAGCTTGAGACAGGAGTGAGTTAATAAATGTTTGAAGCATACGTTTAAGTTTGACTCCACTGCGGCAGTCCGGCTGAGCCGAGGCTGCTCTTCACCGCGGTGCCACAAGCAGCGGCAGTTGTGAGGACGGGCTCCACCGGGACCCGAGCCGCACACAACACTTCTGCGGAAATGAAAGTTTTTGGAATCTGGTTAAGTTTTGGATGAACGTTTTGTGGGCTTACATTTTGAAGGCCGCGGCTCTGTGGGCTAGTTGAGTTGACACGAAAGACCTCATGTGCAACAAAACTTGCTTGTTACCAAAAGGGACTCTTCACCACATGAGCCCAGACAGGCTGATTTGTGACACTGGAACACCTGACATGTAGTAAAAAGCAGAGCACTTTTCTGGTGCCTCACGGTGGCAGCGTGAAGCGCGCTGATTGATCAAAATGAATTTCTGAACGCCAATATCTTTTTTTTGTCACATCACCCCTGCCGCTCCTCTTGGTTGGCGCGGCTTTGTGAGAAAAATGTTCCTTTTGCACTGTTTGATGTGCAGTATCAAGAGCCCCGAGGGTGACGTGGCCAACGTGCAAGTTTTCTTTTTGCTGTATGATCAGCATGAAATTCTATGAACCCGGAGAAATTTTGTCACCCCCGCCCCGCCGAGTCCTTGGCGGTATGGCCAGTTCATGCCAGGAGTGCAACAGCTGAAAAAGTAATAGAAAATGCTGGCAACTTTAGCTGCGGGCTCGTTGATCTTTGATGTCTTGTTCCCCAGGCGGGTTTGGAGGTTTCGGAAGCGCTGCATCACAACCGGCGGTCGGGTCCACGGGCAGTTTCGGTGGCGGTGCTGGTGGCACGTTCGGCGGGTCGAGCGCGACGCTCTCGTTCGGAGGCGGAACGCAGGCGACCACCAACGCCAAGCCAATCGCTCCCGTTTTTGGTGCGCCTCCCGCCACAACTACCTCCTCCGGTACAGTACTTCCGAGGATTTCAAGCGGTCCACATGAGAGCCATGAAAGCACCCATTACTTCTGTTCTTCGCTCGCAGGAAATGTTCAGGCTCAGTTCAGAGAACCACTTTTAGTTGCGACATGTTTCAAAGTCGGTGCGTGTTGCAGGCGGCTTTTCGTTCAGCGCGACGCCGAGCTTCTCGTTCGGAAACAACAACACGACCAAAGCCGGCGGCGTCGTGTTTTCCAGCAACTCGCAGCAGCAGGTGAGGCTCGTCGTGGGCAGCACCCTTTTCTCCCTCACAAGGATGTGGACGGGGCAGTGATGTTTGCAGTAATTGTGCAACATTCAGGTGCCAAAAATCACTTTCATTGCTGTCTGGTGATTCTTCACTCAAGAGTTGTGTGACTATCTTTCAAACCCGCGGGCAACCGTTGCCGCGGGCTTTGTGGAGTTGCCCCCTTTGTGTCTGCAGAATAGGGGGGGGGTAAACCAACCAAGTTTGTTTGCTCTTGGTAGTTTTGATCCGAAGTAAGTCATCTTGGTTTGGGGGGGGGGGGGGGGGGGGGGGGGGGGGGGGGGGGGGGGGGGGGGGGGGGGGGGGGGGGGGGGGGGGGGGGGGGTGGGGGTGGGGGGGGGGGGGGGGGGGGGGCGGAGAGGGTACACGGGTGGTTTTGGGCCGGGTGGGACAAGAGAGACCTGATAGACAGACAAGCAGACACACAGGCAAACAGACAGAACAAACCCTTTCTTTCTTTCTGTCTCTCTCTGTGTCTCACAAACACGCACACACATACATACACACACACAAACACAAACACACACAGAGAAACCAGAGACCCCCATCCGCCTTGGCTATCTTTTCTCGTTTTCCTTCCCTCTCATACAGGTTCACCCATCTGGACTACCTGGGCACCACCTTTGACTACGTGGTTCGTGAGGACGGAGTCACACTAACAGTGCACGACCTGGGGAACCTTCCCCTGGTGCTGGAGGCCGAAGGAGTTACCAGGGACCTTCAGAAGGGTGAGTTCCAGGAGCTGCTGGAAGATTCAAGTCACACCCACGCCCAAACTGAAAACAGTGAGGAGAAACTGAAACACCTCTCCACATGAGTGTACACGTTTTCATCGGTGGAGTGTGTATGTGTCAGAGAGAGAGAGAGAGAGAGAGAGAGAGAGAGAGAGCGTGTGTGTGAGTGTGTGTGTGTTGTGGGAGTGAACAGAGAGTGAAAGAGAAAAACAGGTGCGTGAGTGAGCGTTACAGAGAGAAAGAAACACTGACCGAGTAAAATGCAGAACCTTCGACTTCTCTTTCAGGCACCTACGAGCTTGCTCAGGCCTCCTTCTCGCTCCGGCCGGCCGCTCCCTCGGGCTGCCCGCTGCCCCCCGCTTCCCTCCCGGTGGACTACTCCCCGCAGCGGTCGGGAGTCCCCGTCCTCTTCCACCGTCTCCGCCTGCTGCTGGAGAACCTGATGCTGAGTGTGGTGGGGCTCTTCTTCTCCAGGGGTTGACACTGCGAAGCTCTGCTGTCGCACAAATGAACAAACTGAAATATACGGCACGTCTTGATCTTTTTGCTTTCTTTACTGTTTTGCCCAAAGGGGTTTTCATATTAGTGACGTCGACGTCAACTGTGGACTGCAACTGCAACTTTTTTGACGCTGACTGCAAGTTGTTTTCATATTGGGCCAGCATCAAAAGTTTTGCAGTTTTGTTGCTTGACGTCGGGTTTTGCAGTTGACGTCGGCTCAATGTGTAAACCGTTTTACATTGTCCAAAATACACATTTGACGACTGTTCTGCACCTTGGGTTGAAATGCTGGCTTCGGCTCCTTGTACTACAACAACAGAGCAAACAGATCTAAACATCGAGAAAATACCAGCCCGATAGGGTGACTTTTGGATTCGGATCCACCTCACAAACACACGCACAGTGTCACTGGACAGAAGAGACTTGCGACGATTTCATGGAATGGCGACAGGAAAAAGAAATGACTATTTGTTTGTTCCCACCCCGCTTGGAGGACAGAGTTCCTCAGCAACTCTGACCCTCCGCTGTGAGGCGCCAAATGAATGGTAGGTGTAGAATTACCAACTCAGAAACCGTGCATCAGGCTCAGCTGTGTGAGTCATGATGACAAAGATCACTCCACTGGGCTGAGGACATGGTGGTCGCTTTCAGAGGCAGTTTCCGGTGTCCCTGATTCATGTCTGCTGGATACAAAGCACACGTCAATCGTGCACGTCAAGCCGGATTCTTGGCCAATCACATGCAGACAAGCAGAGTACTATGACAATGGAAAAACACCACCAAATCACCACAGCAAAACTTTGTTGTTACTCATGATGAAAATGTTTATTTTGGACTCCATGACCAAGTCTTGGGTCCGACTCGAAAAGCATGAGCACTGTCTATAAACGTTCGCTTGGCATGAAAAGAATCAAAGATATTGGCTCTTGAGGGCTGACGGACCCCCCAGGCTGTGTCTCCATGGAACAGCCTGTGAACACCCAAGTGTCATGACCATGCAGTGGGAAAAGGATAATTCAGCAGAGGCTGTTCACCAGAGAAAGTCTATGAATTGGAGAGGATCCCTTTGAGGTCTGGCCATCGATTCTCACCTTCAAGGAGGAGGGTAAAAATACGGAGAAAATTTTAACTCCCCATATGAGTGCAGAACAATTAACCAAGTCTTCTTCCTGCTTGCGCTGGTGCACAAGGACATAAGACTGATTTCGATTTTCCCCACCCCGCTTGGAGGGTAGAATTTCTCAGAAACCCGACCCTCCGCTGCGAGGCGCCAAATGAGTGGTACAGAATTTCCCGCATCCAGTCATTTCAGCTGTGGTGAAAATGACAGCAATGATTCAGTCAGATTTAGAATAAGTGGCGAGACTCAGAGTCAGTTTCTGGTGTTCAGGACTCTGCCTGCTGGACAGCAAGCGAACCTCAATCTTAGCCAAGCGCACGCTGACAAGACGTGCCAAAAGCCAGACCCATCACCCCAAAATTTGTTCACCCCTCATGAAAGAAAATCGTGACTTTGTTTTTCGACACCCATGACCAAATCTTGGATCTGCCCCTGAAGGCATGTGCACCTGCGCTTGGCGCAAAAGTTTGTCCGGGTTTGGGTACCAAGGGTCAAGTGGGGGCTGATAGGACCCACACAGTGTGGTCCATGCGCTCAGCCATTGGGGCCCAAATCAAGCTGTCCACAACTGCAGCAACCTCATTTTCAGAAATCCTGGCTGGTGGTTCGTCATCACCAGACGTGTGTCCTGACCCTCCAGTGAGAAAGGGTTCACCCTGGAACAGATGTCCCCACCAAGGGAAAACGTGATGACCAAGAAAACATGGGGGTCCAAGCAGAGAAGAGGGTTGGGTGCCATGGATCCTGATCCTGCAACTGTCCTGGCCACATGGAACACGGTGTGGTGAGAGGTAAACAATGGGAGCGAGGAGATGATCACCTCCGAACATAAGTGAGGAAGTGATTATCTCCTAGCCCCTGCTGTGCCATTGTCTGAGTTCTTGATCTAAAGGAGATTATCAAGTAATCTACTATTTTGCATTTACTGTTTTAAACTTGACGACTTCATATTAAGTTCACTGATGTCAAAGTTTAAGTTTTTTGTGTCAAATGCTTTGACATGGGTGCACTGGGCCAACAGTAGAATTACTGAAAAGGAATCTCACGTAAAGAACAAAGAGAATGGCACAGACGCGGCGTTATTGGGTGAGTCTAAACATTGGGAGTGTCCAGACCCAGAAGAAGATAGTCAGAGTCAGGGCAGCACCTCGTTCTGTATACACTTAATCAGCGGCGGCTGAGACATATTCTCAGTGGTTTTCTTTCCAATCAGCTGAAATCAGAATCTGAAAGCAAACAAGACGAACAATGAAGAACAGCCGATGACCGCTGTATGCGATGGGGATGATAATTTTGTTCAACGCAAAACAGGTCCCTGGTTCAGTCAATTTCGAAGACAACTCTGCTGTTTTCTCAGTGACCTGGTTGTCACCTGGGCCACAACTAAAATTGGAAGGCAAAGTGATTACGGTTCAGCAAGTGGAAAGGAAAGATTTCTGTGTTTGAAGCACTTGCGTGGGAAACTTCCCCCCCCCCTCGAGGGCTGTCCAGAAAATCAAACAGCTGAGAACATTCTATTGAGTCTCACTCCGCAGGGAGAAGGGTGGACAGGACAGAAACTGGGGACCCTGTGTGAGCGCGGGCAGAAGGGAGGAGAAAATGCGTTTAGTTTCCTTGTACCACGGGGCACAAGGAGTTGAGATCGCTTTGCTGGTTCCCCACCCCGCTTGGAGAGCAGAGTTTCTCAGAAACTCCGACCCTCCGTTGCGAGGCGCCAAATGAATGGTAAGTTCAGAATTGCGTTTTCAAGGCAGCATATCAGCCTACTCAGCTGTGGAGAGACTGCATACTGGTTGGACTGTATGATGAGCGAGCATTTTCTGGGGTGAGTTTGAGGGACTTTCTGGTGTCTCTGGCTCAAACACCCTGTTCAAAGACTGCACTTGCCACTGTCAAAGGCACGTAACGTGTGACACAGACACACACACAGACACACACGATGTGCTTCCACCATTTCCACCAGCGTTTATGTACTGAATTGAGTTGACTGGACTCGTGGAGAAGGGGCTTGGCCCTAAAAGGGACAACACCAAAGACAAAACATACACTTGTGGCAGGATTTGTGGAATTCAGGTTGGGGATGGATCTGTGTGGGTTTTCAAATAGCACAGGGTCAACTTTTACACACTAAAGAAAAACACAAATAAGACGCCATTCTGAGAAGCATTGGCCAAGGCAAGCCCTCACCCATGTAGTTTCCATAGCATGAGCTGAGGCAGGGGGAAAGGGTCCTGACTGGTGTGGATTCTGTTTCTTTGACTGGAGAGAAGGGGTGTCTCAGGGTCTCTTGACCCAGGGATAGCAATGACTGGTGAGATGTTATCTGAGTCAGGGCACTCATCCATGGTGAGTGCGGGCTCGAGGGAGTGTCCAAAACCAACGAGGCTCTTCCTGCAAAAATGTTTTGTCAGTGTCCTGTCATGACAGAAGGAACACACAGAATACTTGAGTTTGTTTCTTTTTTTGCAGGCAATGGAACCACAAACGCAAATCCACACAACAGTCTCAGGAATTGCTGCAGCAGAAGCTACACAAAATGAAAAAACATCTTCCATCCCAAAAAAAGCACACCAAATGGATCTTTCTCCCTGTCTTTCCCTCATTTATAGCTTGCCTCACACAGACAACAGTGAATGTTGTGTGTTTTTGAGTTCTTCTTGCTTTTGCAGCAGTGAGACATAGGAACAAGCGGTCTCTCGCTCTTTTCTTTTCTGTCACACACGTTCGCGGCGATATTGAACAACCAAAACGAAACTGCAAAAGGACAAAAGAACTACCTTTTCGTCACACAACTGTTTCCGTGCGAAACAATACTGTGGTGATCTGTGAACTCTTGATTTATCCAGACACTTTAAATGTCATATTGGAGTTGTGTTCCCCACCCAGCTTGGAGGAAAGAGTTCCTCAGAAACTCCGACCCTCCGCTGCGAGGCGCCAAATGAATGGTAAGTTCAGAATTCCATACGCCTGTAGAAATTCTAATCAACTACGTCGACGATGTTGTGCACAAGGCGGATTGGGGGTTCGCTTGTGGGCTTCTTACTGGTGTCTCTGCGGATACGTGTTGCCATTGGGGATCGAACACTGGACAGAGAGAGATTTGCTGCGCACTACGCCAAACAATGGTGAGAACAGTCAAATGGAGATTGCAACGTAATGGAAATGATCATCAGGCCAGAGCATTTTTTTTGAATGCACGCATGTTCAACTGGACATGGACAGGGATACAGTAATTTCTTTGTCCTAGATTTCCAGACAGAGCAAACTCAGGCACATACAACACATATTGACATGATAAGAGGTCCTCCTTTTTCCTTTTGGGAGCTGCTCTTCAAATTTTGTTTTGTTTTAAAATTCTTAATTTTGTACTTAGTTTCCAAATTGTGAGGCCAGGGCAGGTAAAAAATCGCAGGTTGTTTGCTTTGGATGTTCAAGCAATCTGTCTTGACGTCTTCCTGCCTTGGTGTGCAAGGTGATGAAATGCCCTTTTTTGTTCCCCACCCCGCTTGGAGGACAGAGTTCCTCAGAAACTCCGACCCTCCGCTGCGAAGCGCCAAATGAATGGTAGGTGCAGAAATGTTTTGCATTGAAGATCATTCAATCAGCTGTGTTGATCGACGTTGTGCACTGGGCGGATCAAGGGTTTCGATTTGGAGGTTCAAGAAAAACCAGAAAAAATTATTGCATCTGTGACAAAGTCACGTTGCCCTGTACTGCGTGAGAATGTATATCCTGGGAAAGTGGACTGTGGAACGAACCGTATGGCACACGGAAAGGTCATGACTAAACTTCAGTGACTTTTGTTCCAGAGAACCATTCTGAATTTTTGCATGAAATGGCAGAAAACTATCCCATCATCTAGCTCACTTGGAGAGTCAATACCTCCAGGAAGATAGAAGGATCTGCTTTGTCTTTTTTCCCCACCCCGCTTGGACAGCAAAGTTTCTCAGAAACTCCGACCCCCCAATGCGAGGCGCCAAATGGTAGGTACACAATTGAATACATGTGCTTACCCAGCAAATTAGCTGTTTTTGAACGTTGTGTACAAAGTGCAATGGGATTTTGCAGTTCGCGTGTGAGGGCATTTTCTGGTGTCTTGTCTGTGTTGTGATTTGAACCTCACACTCATTGCAATGATGTGAGAAGCCCATTTCATTCCGCGACTTTGTGATGAAGGTAGCTCACCCTCTACTGTATGGCGGGAAGGTTTGTGTGACCCATTGTGTATCCCCTCTTACACACACACACAAACACACATGTGCACTCTAAAGCACACTGAGTCTTTCGCCTACAAATTGATGGTGTGTCACCATGCGTCAAATGTGTCACCCGTCAGCATGGAGAGGGGCCTGATGCTTGAGGGGTGTACTGTAGAGTTCTGGATTGCATGAAGCTTTTGACTTGCTGAAGTAAAGCCAGTGATGATGAGCTTTTGTTGGTTGTGCCCCAGAACTCACCTGCCCACCCTGCCAGGATGTACTCGACCTGGCTTGCACACCTGTGTACCATAACTGGACACATTCAAACCAGCCAACACAGATCAACTCACTCAGAGCCAAATCTGTCTGGACCCTTGAAGCCAGTCATACGAAGGTCGTCGGAGAGATGAGTGTGAAGTGGTTCTATGTCTGCACCTGGGTTGCACACACACACACACACACACACACACACTACCTTGGATGATCATGTCACATACTGATTACTTTCAAACATCCAAAAGGTGCAGACACAGACAGAAGAGTATATTTTTGAGAAAATATTATTTTCAAAACAGTAAAGTGGAACGTCGGCAACAATGCTGGTACAAAATTTCAAAGAAGTTGACATGCCAGATTTGTCACCTGCAATTGACGCATATGGAGAATATGTCACCCTCGAACAAGTGAATTGGAGTCGACACTCAGCGAGTGTGGAGAAGAGAGAGACTGCATCTGCTTTTGTATTTCCCCACCCCGCTTGGAGAGTTTGGTTTCTCAGAAACTGTCACTCCCCGCTACGAGGCGCCAATAATGATCAGACCAAAATGGGTTGTCGCGGATTTTAAATTGGTCGATCAAAATTGTGTGTTCAGAGTTTGTATGTGCAGGACTTGAGGAACTTTCTGGTGTCTGTCACCTTTTGCCAATGGAGTTGCATTGTGGAAACACAATCAGCTGTTCAATGAAGTTTGCTTGGGAAAGCAACTGCCCGTCCACGAGGAGAAGGATCAGCAAACAACTCCTGCTGTTAATGAATATTTTCGTGGCCATGTCCATCCTCTGCTGGAAACTTGCGTGAAACATCTCGTGTTTGTTCTGTAAGGGACAAAGAACAAGACCCAATGCTTTCTTGAATTATGAAGGACCGAAAACTTCACAGACTTTCCGTTCATTATCATTTTTCAGTGATGTATATCTATTACGTTCACAGCACAATGTTGGACACACACAACTTCAATACTCAAAAAGGATCGTGCATCATACATTCGTGGGTGATCGTACGGTGAGCAGACACGTCGTTTTTTGTTGCTTTGTTCACAAATATTGTCCATGTCTTCGCCAGATATATGTAGAATCTTTCCAAGAACAGATGAAGTCGTTTGCTTGATACATGAAGTCATTTTCGCACCAGATTTACAAACTGGGGATTGCTTCTGTTTTTGTGTGTGTATCTGAAAGCGTGTTCCTGCCCTTTTCGGACTCTTCCTGAAATACATGAATGTCCTCGAAAATACATCTATGTTTTGCAGAAAATAAATCAATACAATTTGACGCAAATACAACCTTGTCCTTCTGAACCACAGACGTGTTGTCGTGGCAATAATAATAATGGTTATGAGCAGCAAAAACAGAGAGGATGTGTTGAGGTGCACTTTTTGGTGATTTGCGCCGGCCGGGCACTGGTCGAGCGTGAACACTACAGGCATCCTCTTCCAACAGTATGTGTATATACAGCAGTTTCTTCATGAAAATGGTGCTCAATTGTGTTCATATTTGCTTTGTAGATTTGTTCTGAGTCAAGGATAAGGTGCCAGAAAGGAATTTGATCATTGTGTAGTACTTTGAAATTGGCACTGTTCCAATTTACTCTTGTCTGGTGCTGTTGACTTTTTACAAAATGGCATCAGGTGCAAATCACACGAGCTCGCTGGAGCTGCTTTTGCAAGTTATGTCAGAGGCTGATTTGCCCAGGCTTGATGCCTCACTATCTCATGTTGGGATGATGTTTTTTGTTAATTGTTAAATGCTAATGTTTCCAAAATGCTTCCATCCAGGCATGATAACCAAAATGATTCACAGTGTGGGATACCTTTGTCACATGCTGGATGACTTTGAAACATCAAAAAGGTGTGGAAACAGACCGTAGAGTTTTATTTACGAGAAAAAGTCTGGGAGAATGCTCCAACACTGAAGTCGACTTGGCACTTGCAGGATCAATCTCCAATTGAAATGTCACCCTCAAACAAGGGCGTTGGAGTAAACATTGAGAAGAAATTTCCTGCAGAGCTTGGTATGGAGAAGAAAGAAAGAGAGAGTTCAACTTTTTTGTATTTTCCCCACCCCGCTTGGAGACCTTGGTATCTGAAAAACCGTCACTCTCCACTGCGAGGCGTCAAAAACGGTCAGGCCAAAATTGGTTGATCTGATGGTAACTTTATGACGTCTGCTGTGGGGAAGCATTGAGGGTTTTATATTTGAGACTTGAGAAACTTTTTGGTGTCGCAGAAATGGCGATTGGACTTGTGGACAGGAAGCACAGAACGCCGTGCGGTTGGATGGCTGTGAAAACCGCATACCTCTCAGTGTTGTTTCATTTGACTGATTCTTGCTCACTGACTCTCTGACTCTCTGACTGACTGACTGACTGACTGACTGACTGACTGACTGACACACTCACTCACTCACTCACTCACTCACTCACTCACTCACTCACTCTCACTCTGTTCTCCGAGGCCGGAAACCATAGTTCGAACCAAGTCACTTCACCTTTGGAGTTCGAGCCTGGTCGGCTGAATCAAGCGTAACTGACACAACATCAAAGACCCCTCTTTCTCAATCTCCTTCACGCACACTCACACACAGACACATACAGACACTCTGTCTCTGTCTGTTTGTCTCCACCCAAAGGCAAACAAGTGCAGCATTGTTGCTTGGTTTGATACATTTTTGTAGGGTGTCAGTGTAGTGAGGCCCCGCCCTCCAGATTTACCCTGCAGTCACCCAATATTTTACTTGATTCATAGCTGACACGCCCAGTGGGCTAAATCCGGATACATGTTCTGAACTCTGAGGTTTGGATCAAAGGGAAGGAGTGTTCTAGTGGGTGGCACAGAGCCGGAGGGTGCAGGTGTCGAGATTCGCCAGAACATCCGGCAGTGAAAACGACGTCCGTGCAAGAAAGGAATTCTGGGCGCACACCCTGTGGATCTTCACAGGGGGTTAGAAAACAGACAGTGGCAGGACAAAACAATGTTTAAGTGAGAGAGAGACTACTTTTGCTTTATTTTCCCACCCCGAACGGAGACCAGAATTTTTGGAAAAACTCCGACTCGAGGCAGTCAATAATTAGTTCGGTTTTTACTGTGAAAAACTGTTGGATTATGAATTGGTCAGATCAGAGTCCAGGTGGTTGAGAGAGAGAACCTGCGACATTTTCTGGTGTCTGACAGTCATTTTCGAACAGTGAGAAAGCTGAGTGGAGATTCGCCAGAAAATTTGAGACAGAAAACGACATCCTTGCAAAAATCTTGTTATGTTGCGGTCCTGGGGCAGCATCGTGTCAGCTGACTGGGACAGTTTTGTGCTTACATCAGTACAGAGGAGCCAACACCTCCTGTCTCCATTGACTCAGTCTTGCACACTTTACCTTGGTGGTACCACTTTATTGGCACTTTAGTGGCTCAGTTGACCACAGGTAGCACTCATACAACAGAAGACCTCAGTCAGGTGTGGGCAAGGGTCTTTTTCTCATGAAGCTGTGCACATGTGCCAGCAGCCTTATCAGTGACAGTGATTGAACATATGGATGACACAACAATCCTTGTGAACACTCAACCTGTAGATCTCCACAGGGAATTTAAAAAACAGATAGCCAGTGGAGAGACTGCCTTTGTTTGTTCCCACCCCGCACGGACGTCAGCATTTCGCAGAAACTCTGACCCTCCGAAACGAGGCAGCCAAAAAATGTGACAAGAAAGGGTTGTTAACAATATCAGCTGTAAAAATACATGAGTTGCATTGTGAATGGGCTACTTCAGGGTCGAGATGGTTGAGAAAGAGAAGCTGTGACATTTTCTGGTGTCTGACAGTCACAAACACTGCAGTGAGATCTTGCACGGGGTGATGTACTGTGAGGACATACGCCCACAGAAGGGGCAGCAACCAATAAACGCCATAAATGAAGGAAGAAGTCAGGGTTATTGAACGCTAACGAAACAAATACACAATTTTAATGCACGAAGGCCATGACCTTTAATGCACGAGGTACAAGTGCATTTGGGAGTGCTTGAGTGCATTTTATTGTGTATTTGTTGAGTTGAGTTTCAATAACCCACATATAACCAGGATTTGTTCTGAAGACTACAAAATCTATTGTTTCTTTCC
>JAAUXT010129850.1_pt1 | contig 15464 bp, 13 predicted proteins | sample 7278171 | NCBI WGS metagenome assembly JAAUXT01 (sample SAMN14350112, study PRJNA611818) | marine sediment metagenome | isolation source: surface marine sediment (1.8m) | place: French Polynesia: Moorea | collected 2018-08 | reverse complement strand
CCCCCCTGGTGGGGGAGGAGTGTGGTGTGACACACCAGCTGTGAATTTAAACCACTGCTTGACAGGTGGCAGCACTGTACATACAATAAACATAGAGATTCGCGCCACCGCATCAGGCTCACCTGAGATACCCAACTGATCGTTTGTGATATCACTACAAGATGTTGTCTATAGAACCCTTGGCCGGACATTGTCTGCGGTGCCCCCCCCCCCTCACAAAAAAATTTCAACTTGGACATTGTCCATGGTACCCTTGGTACCACACCACCACCACCCAGAAAATTTTCAACTTGGATATTGTCCTGACAGGACACCACCTCTGAGATGAAGTGCTGTACTGCCGATGTACGCGGCGCGGCTGGTTCTCCACTTGAAAGTCCAGTTGTTTTTTCTTCTTTGCTTTTGGCCAGTTTCTGAGTGCAATTTACATCAAGAGTGGGCAGTCTTTCAGGTGTTGGTTGGGAAGCTGTTCCATTTGACGAACAGGTGAAGGGGTGTCTTTGTGCGTGCATGTTTGTACAGGTGTTTGTGTGTACGTGTGCAACCAGTTTCGTTTGCCCCATTGTCCGCAATGGTAGCGACAGCGGCTGAGTTTTGGTTTCTGTTCGTTGCAGGAGGGAAGAGACGTGTACGAAGATCCACTGACAGGATTCCACGTGTTCACAGTTCTGAGTCACCTGCAGCGGGGCAACTGTTGCGGAAATGCGTGCAGACATGTGAGTTTGGTGTCGCGCCCCCGAAACTGACGGTCCAGATTTATCGGAGCGATGTTCACCCCATCACAAACGTTTCTGAAGCCCGGTGATGCTGGCAGATGTCTCCGGTGCATCGTACCCTGGCCAAATTTGTACCGAGGCTGTAAGTTTCAAAAGAGTCGATTGATGATATTCCTGTGTGCTCGTGATTTCTGTTCGCGCAACCTCTTTAAGGACTGGGGTGTGTGTAACGCAAACTTGTTGGTGATTGTTTCCTGAGATTTTTATGAGCCGGTTGATGTTGGTTTGCCCGTGTATCCCACCGACTGGCAGGCTGGGTGATGAACTGGGTTTTTTTTACGGGTAAAATTAGAAGTTGTCAGGGTCTCCCCCTCCCCCTGCTTGCAAAACTTGGAAGTTATCAGGGTTTCTGACTACACTTTCCAAAACTCGTGCGCTGAAATCGGCTGATATTTCTACTTGAAAGTTGTCTTCTTTTCTTTCTGTTCGAGATTAACTTCCAGGCAATTTTCGTCTCTTTGCAGTGTCCGTACAACCATTCCAACGTGATCGGCCGGTACAAAAGATTGAAGAAATACAACGGTGCATTCTACAACTAGTGGGACCCTCCTCACGAGACTTGTGATACTGTTCTGTTCGCATTTGTGTCCAGGAAAGATTCGCTTTTCGTGGAGAAGGCTTCACAGAAGAAGCTATAATGCACCCTCGGTGAAGAACAAACTGCACAGTATTGCAGGCAGTGACACGTCAGAACTTTCCTTTGTTGCACTGCATTTGTGGACGGTTCGAACCAAAAATCTCAATATGAATCTCATGGACTTTTGAAGGATCGTGAGGTGGTGGAGCATTGAGTTATATTTTACACATCGGTTTCAGGGAAGTGTTTGAATCCTTTTTATGTCATGTTTTCACTGCACGACTTGCTACGAGCTCTGCATTGGTGTGCGAATTGAGAAGACCAAACACACAAGATTACAAATGCTCTTCGTACATTGTTTGCTATCGCTCAAGTGGACGGTTGGTGGTTTTGTACAGATTCAATGTCGTCGCATCCTCTCCTTGTGTCACGTTCAGTTCGGAGTGGCACAGAATCTTACGCAAGTGTAATTGTAGACCTGCGCAGCCACGCTTCAGCCGCACCAAGTCTTTCCTTGGTCCAGCATTGGTCAGATCAAATTGGCATGATAATTGACACACAGCTAGCGTACAATTGTCACCCAGAAGCGTTGAGGAGCGGTGCGAAATCTAAATATGCCTCGGTGAGGGAGGGTTTCCGACAGAATGATTGAGTCTGCTGGAAGTGAAGCCACCTGCAGACCTTGTGCATTGTTGTTGAGAAAAATAGTGGCGCCATGCTGACAACGTCTTGCACGCGCTACCAGGTCATCATAAATATTGTGAATGACTTTTTTAGCTCCCAAATAAAGTGTTTGGTTCAATTAAAAAATTCAAATTCGGTCTCAAGACGCGCGCTCATTAGGTTGAGATTTGAAAATCGGTCGCCTCATTACGCAAGGCACGTGCGACGCTCTTGAAAATGCTGCCAATGTTTGATGTGAACCAACTTTTTCTCACACACTGGCAACGGATGTTCATTTGATTTATGTTTCCACGTTTTGTGTGCAGATATTCAGGCAATGACATGTTCCCACACTCCCCGTTGCTACCGTTGAGCAGACAAGTAGCCATTTGACCACATTAGCCATTGCCAGCTTCGGCCTGACATTTCAATGCGTACTTCTGTTTCCCACGTGTAGATGTGCTGCACAGAGCCAGCAGAACGCTGCCGGGCCCAGGCATTAATTTGGACAACTTCTCTGCTTCTCTGCAGGGTGGTATTGAAACTTGGCAAAATTTTGTGTTTTTCGGACTGCTCGTAGCGTCGCAGCTGCAAGGTCAACATTTTTTATACCCGCGGCATTCCGTCGAGCCGCGGTCAGAGTGCAATCACGATGGTGTTGTGCGGAAAACGTGCGTGCACACGCGTGTGTGGACTCCCTGGTTTTATTTTGAGGGGGAAGCAAAGAAAAAAGACCTTTTGTCTTGTTTTTGATGTGGTCAATGCTGCTGACACTGCTGTACACCAAACCAACAGTTTGTTACTTTGCCTAATTTTCACGGAAGTCTGCCTGCCTTTACCAGGGGTGGTGGTATAATATTGAACTGTGGTCAATGCTATGTACTGATGCCACTGCTCACCAAACCAAACGTTGGTTACTTTTTATCCCATTTACGCACATTGACCCCCCCCCAAATTTTCCTGAACCCAACCAACAGTTCATAACTTTCCCGGGGGGGGGGTAAAATACTGTTTGGTTATTTTACCCCCCACCCAACCCTCTTGAGTAAAGCAACAAACTGTTGGTTTTGGGTGAAGCAATATTTCCTGGCAGGCAGAGTGGCCTGTTTGCTGCTGGAACAATGCGTGCATGCTGTGAACACAATGACCGCTGTTCGGTGTCGCTGGCTGATCTATGGTCTCTTGTTGTGTTCAGCCAGGGCTGCACAGCATACCAACCTTGACAGAGAACGCAAGAAAAACTTTGTCGTGTTCTGCAATTATTTGCCAACGAATAATTGTTGGCATTCTTGGTGCTTGCCGATCGAAACTTTCGTTTCTTCTTCGAGGATAAATTGCAGAATAAATTTGCCGTGAACGATATTAATGCCCCACATCGATCGATGATCCTGTGACGGCGAGAACAATGTGGTTACTGGGAAGAAAGGAATGAAAGAAGAGTCACAAAGATGTTTTGTTTGGTGGATTATCTGAAATTTTATGGCTCATCCTCAAGGTTTCTCAGATGTGCGAGCCAAACAAGAAGTAATCACTTTTGAAAGACAGCCAACTTTTCTCCGTGGGTCTCCTGCCTTACATTTCTACATGATTAGTTTCGTTAGTGCCTCAAGTCTCAGGGATTTCTGCCTGCTTCTGCATTTAATTGGAACCAGTATCCTGAAAACCTCTCCTCGCTGTAGATGGGAAGAAAAGCTATTTGATTTGCCTGGATTTTCTGCCTGTGTGTCTTTGCTGGCAGCAGTTTGTGCTGAGACCCTTAAGAAGTTGACAAGGAACCTTTCGCACATTGAGAAAGTCTGCAGCGCTGAACTCAAAGCCATAAAGACATCATTAGTCAACTGTTCCATGTACTCCACAACTCTTTATTCTCCTTATTTGACTTGTTACCATGGCAACCCTGTACTTTAAACTTCTCTCCCCCGGAGTTTCTTCTCAGAATGGAAACATTGTGAAGAGAGCGTAGGGAAGGAAGGGTGAGGAACACAGAGCTGCTGCAGCGAAAGACAGCTTCGCTTTTTTTTTCTTCTCTATTTTTTGTTCGTAATGAAAAGATTGTTGTGGCTATTTGTAGAGTGTTTTTACAGGTCAGCTTTTCGGTCCGACAGGTTCAACCAAGTTCACTTCTGCAAGAACAAGTGGAAGACAAACCGAATGAAACTTGTGGGCGGGATGTGACAATGAGTGCAACGAATATACAATTTGGAAATAGAGCAGAGAACATGGTGGTCGCCCATGTCCCGAAACAAAAGCGAGGTCGTGTCGGAAGCCGGAACAGAAGGCTTCGAGTCTGTCGTCGGCGCAACGGAAGCGGTACTTTATTCCGACAAGCTTTGCAATATTGATAACGTCCGAATTTTACGGATCCCCGTGAGTCATTGCGAGGTCAGAAGTGTCCGTTGAGTTCCTACCATAGAGATCTGCTCTGCACTTGATTTATCACTGTAAAATGCTGGTCATTTTTTGGCAGAAGATGCTCGTTTTTATCTGGCTTGTCTGCTAATGAAGGCAATTTGTGGCGGAGTGGTGCTGCTGTGCGCGGCCCGGAGCTGGAGGTGGAGACGCGAGGCCGCACCCCGCACTGTCACCCACCTGAGACAGATAGCCTCCAACCATCACCTTGTTAACTTGACCACCTATTGTCCAAGACGTGATTATTACACCTTACGCGGTTCGGGCCACGACTTTCATGTTTCACTTCTGCCTAATTGTATGCCTCGCGAAACAGTTATTGTATTGTTCGGGCCCGCAGAATGCCCCCAAAATGATTCATGTTTGTGGATTATAATTTCAAGTCAGGCCAAAAAAGTGTGCCTTGGTTTGAGAAGGTAAAGCAGTAATTTTCCCACATCAAAGAAAATATGCTCTTTGGTTTTGCCTTTTGGAGAACTGTTAAGTTACAGAGAAACTGATACCGATGATGGTCATTTCGGTTTCTTGCTGAAGTTGAGAAAGAGAACCAAGCCCAAAGGCAAAACCACTGCGATGACCAGTCTGTGGGGCCACGAGTTCTCGTTTGCATCCAATTCAACGTGAGGGAAAACGATTTATCTTTAAATTCTGATCGTTTTAGTCTGGTGAAAAATGCCATTCGTTTCTGGGCAAACTCAGCTCGGTCCCGCTCATTCAGAACTTTTTGAGCAGACCACTTTCTTTGCAGCGCCTGGAAAACTGTTGTGCCTGCATGCTTTCCACAATAGTAATACGTAATCTGCTCGAATCGTGGAGTGACCAATCCAGAAGTGACACCTGGAGCTGAGACGAAGACACAACGCAGTTCCACAGAAAACGTTTCTGACACCAGCGGAGAATGCGGAACGTGCAGCTTTTTGACAGGTCTGAAAGAAAGGACAGAGATGAAGGTAGTGGCCGGTTTTTCACAGGAGAGAATACGGAGGTTCAGCAAACACGTCCGGTCGTTTTTCGACGTGCCCCAATTGCCAGATCAGTGACACATGTACCATTTGGTCACTTGTCATTGGCTCTGGGAGCAAATTCAGGGTAAATGTGGTGATCTGGCAATTGGAGCACTGGTCACGTGAAAAATGAAGCGTTGCTGAACCTCTTCAATGAGCGAGTCGCGCACGTGTTCGTTCTGGCGAGGTCTCCGAATCCCTCAATTTTGAACAGGCGCAGAAACATTGCTTCGAAGACTTGAGACCTCGCCCTCCAGATGTGTGGACACTGTCATGTCTGCCAGGGCTCTTGCGGGGGGGGGGGGGGGTCCGACGCACGAAGCCCAACTCTCGCATTTCGTTTGGCACAACGCTGAACGTCTGCGTTTTTCAAGGTTGTTCCTCCTTCAAGGAAATAAACGACACAGATTGAAAAAATTCCGCGCGTTCTTGTTGATTGGGAAACAGCAGAAAAACTCATTGAAAGATCGTGCGTTCAGCGTTTTGGAAGAACATCCTTGAGCAAAACAGCCGTCTTTCTTCACGTCCTCGGACTTGGTCTCTGTTGGGAGTTCTTGGGCTTGCAAAACGAGATGCAGGACTTGCTGTTCCAATGGACCGAAGAGAGGTTGTTTGTTTTCGATGCTGATCATCCTGGCCCAACAGCACAGAGCACATTTCATGACTTTCGAAGTCCACCAGGTGCGACTTGGGTTGACAGATCTGTTCGCAATCGAGAAATATCTTGTCTTTTGCTTCAAACTTTCTTTGTTGAAAGTTACACAACTTTTGCAACAAATTTTCAAAAGTTGTTTCTCATTTTTGCAGCACGGTGCTTGCGGGAATCGCACACGGGCTTCATGAAGAAACCTGTGCGGAAACTGAGCGGAGCGCGCAGCGAGGATGGGAAACTCACTCGCTAATTAACGCTCTTTGTGGCAGCCAAGCTCCACAGAACCTTCCCATCCAAGTTTGCATAACGCGTTGAGACTCATCTTTCTGCTGTGCTCGCCACCCAGGAGAGGAGCGGAACAATATTGTGCTGGTTTGGAATCAAGTGGGGTGGCCCAGCTGTTGAAGGGATTGGATAATTAGTGGAGTCAGATGCGCCTCGCTTCCTTTAATTGTGTGGAGCGGGTCAGGTCTCGTGCGAGATTTCTGCCGAGTTCCATTTCAACGATCTGCTGCATCAGGATTGTTCTTCCGTCACCGAACGCTCAGCTTTCAGGAAGCGGCGTTCGCGCTTTTGTGCGCAGAGGTGGCTGCTTTGTAGCAAAACAAGGTGATGTTTGAAGAAAATCGGTGACCTCTTCAGGTGTACCTTGACATTCAGTTTTTTTTCCTGTATCAAGGATAAACAAAAGAAAACAACTTCTTGCAGAAAGTACCACAAGGAAAACAGACAAAAGATAACAACTTCTTGCAGAAAGTACCACAAGGAAAACAAAATTGTACAAAATATTCAGCGCGCTCCTCCCATTTGAGCAGAACGCGCAACAGATCCCTTTTGTGTGTGACATCCATGCAAAGACAGCTAATGTTCTGCAGTAATGTTGCCACAGCAGGATGCAGCAACAAAAGATGATTTGCCTTCCATGCAGATTCATGGTGCGCGCATTATGCGAGTTCGTGACAAATCATCGCAGAAACGCGGGAGCCTTATCCGCAGCATCGGTCCCGAGACTCCCCGCAGTCCCCGCCCTGCAGACCCTGCCTCCCCGCGAGACAATCCCCACGCCTCCCCCACTCCTCACTCACATTGTCCCGCAAAACAAGAAAAGCAACAATTTCTTCCCCCTTAAAAATTTTAAGCACCCAGAATCCTGCGGACACCTTTTCAACCTGCAGAGGACTTGCGCATTGATTTTGCGAAAAGCTGTCCGGAAGACAAGACAGTAATAATGTGACCGAGGAGTCCTTGTGACGCTGGTTTGAGCACGAGTAAAGTGGCTTCATTAGTGGAGGTTCTCCAGTCTTCAAAAGGATCGGTGCGTGCTTCGCGCGGGGGATGCAGGGCGGCCGAGCGAACAATGCCTGTCCATCCATACATTTGGGGGTTAGAGGTCCACTAAGACATTTTATGAAATATTGGCGTGTTTTGCTGTTTTTTCTTGGAACACGAAAATTTATTGCGCAGAAAATATTATTTCTTGGATGTCGTCTATCCAGGCAATGTTAGTTTTGTCGGAAACTTGCTCCGTGATGGAGGACGGAGAGACGCGCTCTTTCAGCGAAGCTGCGAACGTGTCTGCCAAGGAAAAGAAGGCACAGTGATCTCCAGTCCACTCTGTCATCATCTCAAAGGTTTTAGAAGTTGCAAACTCTGAAACCTTTTGTTATGTGTGTGAGCAAACAGAAAGACACACGAAACTTCCCGCAACAAATTGTCGAACATATTGCGATTCCCGGAGCAACATCTGCGTGCTGCTCTTCACTGAACACAAGTTGTTCCGGTGCACAGTCCAAGGTTTCTTGGTTTTAGTCGTTGGATCCACATGAGAAATGGTTCGTGATCTCGCTGAACGCTTAAATTTCATCCTCTGTGATAATTTAATTAAGACGCTGAGGGCGGAAGCCGCGCAGGTCCCTGTGACACCCAGGACACCTCGACAGAGGCAGAAGCTGCCTGATGCAGGATCGGTTGACGAGATAGCGATCTCAAGCCACGGCCCTTCCTGCGTGCGCCTTTGAAGTGTTTTGGCATTGTATAACGGTGGCCATTGATTTGCGCTTGGGTGAAACAATATGCTACAAAGGACAATAAATTTCTCATCAGCCTGGATTTGATAATTGCACAATAAGCTGCAAGTCAATGGCGCACCTGGGGCGAAGTCACTGAAGATCCATTAGTTTAGAACTGCACGATGAAAAGCTTCGAATGGATTTTGTCTTTTCATTCCACTTCTGACAATTATTTAAACGAAGCAGTCGTTGCCTTTCAGCCAGTCGATGCGAACTTTGTTTTCTTTTGGTGCTGTGAAGTTTTTGGCACGAGTCCGCAGTTTCTTCACTTCAAAAGCACCGAGGCTGGCGTCTGTTGATTTCGACAAGACTTGACCACAGTGAAGTTTTGTGGATCGGGACACAATGATTGGCATTTCACAGATTTCACAAATGTTCACCCTGCATCTCCCTGAAATCATGTTCCACCAAGGTTTCGGGCTCAAAAACACGGCCAAAAGAAAGCGTCTGAAGGCGCACGATCAGCGGACAGCCACACGCACAGGCCACGCGCACGAGGCGACAGGGTTCCAACACTGTACAAAATGGTTTCTGCGAAATCACACAACGACTTGTCGAGATCTTAGGTCGAGAAAGTCATTGTGTGATTGAGCAGGAACCTTTTTTGAAAGGTGAGAACCCATTTCTACTTTAGTGCGAGTACATATACGAGAGGTTTGTGATCGTAGAGTTGAAGCAGACCAAATAGACCGGTGACTTTCTTCTGGGGAACGAACGTCCGCCTGTAGCTTGGGCAGCTCTCCAGTTCTCTGCCACTAAAGGAGCCCTGATTCGACATACAGGTTGTAGTTTCGAGCATCTCCAGGCGTTGGTAAAATAAACGATTCTGTGGCTTCTATGGAAACAAGAAAGTATTTTTATATTCCCACTGTCGGACGTCCAGAAGAAAATGTAGTTTTTCTTGGTGTCAGATTGAGTGTCTGATTCGAATCCGAATCTTCGTGACTCCCCTGATTTTCTCTCGCCTTTGAAAGTGGGGCCGTTAGTGAGTAATTTGGAGGGCCGCATCACGCGTGCGATGAGTCAAGTATTGAGCAGTCCGTTTGCGTCTACGGACACCTGCTTATTAGCCAAATAGATGAGTCTCCCGAGTCCGTTTCTTTGGACGGCAGAACAGTGGGCAGCGGGAGGCTGCTCGTCTTCTCGGCTGCGTCCATATGTTGCGCCGACGCTCGTCCTTTGTCCGACAACCGGCGAGTGCACGGTAATAGCGAGCGCCCCGCGCCACTGAAATGTCAAAGACCCTTCAGCTTCATTGTTGAGTGACAATTTATGATCACATCCCCTCCTTTCGATCTCATATGGCACCTGCCAACCCTTCCATTACTCTTCCCTTGTAAAATTGGAAAATGCAGAGCTTCTGCCGCCTCATGATGTTAGAACTTGAACTGATAATTGTCAGGCAAATGTTTTTTTGAAATGTGATGCCTGCGAGTTTTCTTTTTGTGACTCGTCCGGATGATGATAACGCCGTTATTGTTTGAAGACATAATTAGGCCCTGGGCCGACAGTGTTTTGTTGTTGTAGGAGAGCACATAAAGGAAGAGGGTATTAATTCGCAGTCCAAGCGGATCACAGATGACCACGATCTGTGTTGATGAGATTTCCTCTTTTTGACGCTAATTTCGCCCTGGTTGAAGATTGTGGGCATTTTACCCATTATTTGGCCATCGTTGGTGTTTGGAGGCATCAGGAAGACCTTTGTTGCCTTGAATTGTGCGTTTTGTGAGAAAAAAGTTGCCAACATTTTTCAGAAGCATGGGTGATGTTCTCCAACTTCGCAAAACTGAGAACCGCCAAAACAAAAGTTGTTGAGAGAATGTCAAGACACCAGGTTCTTGATCTTTGTCGCCACAAAAAGTGAAGTTTCTCCTCTGTGAGTGAACAAGGCATCATGAGCTCTAATTTTAATGTCAACCACTCCTAATATTCCTGTCGAACAAAGAAATTTAGACATTGAACCTGAGGATCATTAATTTAAACTTTTGCGGCAGAAAATTGGCATTTTATACCTGCTGAGGCATAGAAGCCCGCGGACAATGCATTTTGACAAGGAGGTGGGGCAGGCGTAGCGCATGTACAGGCGTTTGAAGTCCGGAGACGCGAGGCTGGGAGCGGGGGAGAAGTGTCGGTGCCCGCGGGGGTCCCGCGGCGGGAGGCGGCAGGCCCCGGGGGAAGTGGCCGCAGGTCCCGCTGCTGACAGCGCTGACGTGTGGCCCGCTTCCTGCCGCAAGGAAACCTTGACAGCCCGCGCTTGTAAGGCCGGGCAGCAAGATCCAGGCTCGCTATTCTTCTTGCTTCTCAGTTCTCAGCGCCTGTTTTCGACTCTGACGTGTCACCCATTCGGAGAGATTCCCAAGGCCTTTCACCTGAGAACTCTGCGCGAAGGTGGCAAAGGAAGGAGAAGAGTGACAAGAGCTGTTCAGAAAGAAAACCATGTCCAGTGTCTGTCAGAAATTCATTTTCACAGAGTGTATCATTTGGAATCCCGATCCCTGAAAGAAGAGCCAAAACCAGTTCGAGATGTAAGATGCCGCATCGCCAGTCTGCCTCAAACCGGAGTGTTCTTACACAGTTGACTCTGTGCCAACGACGCATTGTTGGTTGCGCGCGAGTGCGAATTTGGTTGAGACTGATAACGGAGACTTCAAGAAAGGTCTTGCACGAGCAGATCATCACAGACGGGTCGAAGTGACGGTCATCTGAGGGCTTTCTCAAGTGAACAAGGATCGGGGAGAGTAAAAACCGCTTTGTTTTGACATCGTCAACGTGTTTGTATCTTTTCCTAGCAGCTTTGGGCTGACATCTCTGCAACAACGAACCACGAAAGAAAGGCCAAACCTTTGGGTACGTGATTGAACAAACAGTTCGGCTGCCGGCCATACTTTGCCGCACCCACTTTATCCTTTCGAGATCGAAAATCTTCACATTTAGCATCACGGACAATAAACGTGGCGCGTTCTTTGTTTCACGCACGCGCACTGCATGAAAGCTCTCTCCCAGCTTGGTCTATCCGAGCTCAGACATTACACCATTGAAGGTGTACTTCCTGCATCGAGCTTAAAAGCCGGATGGTGTGCATAGAAGTCTTTGTAAATACGCCGGCACGGGATGTGGTGTGCATGGTTGGGGGCTTGAGGAGCGTGGATGTGAGAAGGGGAAGAAGCTGCCATTAGACTCTGGGAGCCGCATTTCTGGTGGAAGTAGCGGAGACGGGAAGCGCGCGGCTGGGCGGCTCCTTCGGGCGGCTGGGCGGCTCCTGCGGGCGGCTTGGCGGCTCCTCCGGGCGGCTGGGCGGCTCCTCCGGGCGGCTGGGCGGCTCCTCCGGGCGGCTGGGCGGCTCCTCCGGGCGGCTTGGCTGCTGCCCCGGGCGGCTCGACCGGCGCGCGCCGTGGCCTACAGACCACTCCACACTCGAGTGAGCCAGCGTGCTTTGGGGTTGAAGCGAGCAAATATTGCATGAAACTTTTCGCATCTTGTTCTTGTGCACAAAAGTCGATTTCTTGGTAGAAGTGCCTCTTCAACTCATTCCGCTGGACTCCGAGGCTGTGTGAACCTTGTTGACGCATTTGATTCCTTCAGCACAGTTCAGACTCAAAGAAAGTGAATGGAACGAGCTATAGTCCTGCACCAAATGATATGAAAAGTGCAAAAAAAAATATTTCTCTGGACCCGATCACCTTTTGTATCAGTGAGCGGTCTGAAAGCTTCAAGTGTCAAAACTTTTTTGCAGTTAAGCGTTTACAGTAAACGCAACATTTGTGGAGCTGTTTGTGTTGTTCGGGGTGGGTGGTGGGTCGGGGCGGGACGCCGCTCCCTCCCCGGCAGAACGCCGCCGGGAGGCGAGGCGCTGTTTACACCGTGTCATCAAGTGACAGTCGGCGCCGCGGAGCGCTGCCTCTGCACCGCTGTTTCTGCACCGACGCAACTCGTGCTGCAGTCGGCTGCTCACCGTCAGGTTTTTTGAGAAAAGCTTTGTTTTGATTCTCCTGTTCAGTGTCTCGCAAAGTGTTTTGGAAATGCTGTTGGTAATTTTTTGATATTTTTGATTTCAAAAGTCTCTTGTGCCAAATGACAGAACCGAGTTTCGAATTCCTCATCCAGGCACTTCCCTTGCTGTGGGTTTTCCTGGTGATTTGAACTTTGATTTGAACTGAGCTGTTGAGTCCAAAGTGGATATCTCCACGCTGCATTGGAAGAATCTGGCCTGATGCTTTTTCAACGAAACGTCTGTCGAGAGGTCGGCATGCTCGAGTGTTGCTTCTTGAAGTTGTCACTTCGGCGTTGTTTTCGCAACCAAGCGCTGTCTGACTTTTGTTTTCTGCCTCGCAGTATTTTGTGAGAGTTTTCAAAGACTTTCCCCTCACCTTGGAGAGATCTCGGTGAGAGATAGCAATCGGGCGCATCACAAGGCTCTCAGCGCAGACTTGAACGTCTTGCAGAAATTATGTGGTTTGAAGCGCAATTTCGTGGCTTTGGTTTGTACGAGGTTCAGAAGAGAAAGGGGTACATTTTGGAACAAGGCCCCAGGTTTTTCTGTCAGTTCCCGTGAACCGTTTAGTACGCCCTGTAGCACCTTGTTGGAGGCAAGTGTATCATTACAGGCCACACTGACAAAATGTGCACCTTTTGCATTCCTTGTGAGAAAGAATGAAACAGCGAAACATACCTTTGCCTTCTGTTATTATAGCTTTGTCAATATACCTGCAAGCGATTTGGGGTGCTTTGTGAACTCGGTGTCTGTTTCGCGTTTTCAGCTGCAATTCGTCCATTTCTTACCTTTCAATGGTTCAATATTTGCACCTGGCACAACTTTCAAACGCAGCAGCGCACGTGCTAACTACAGGGTTGGACTGCGCACTAAAACAAGGGTTTATCCGAGACGCTCGTTGCCCTCGACCCCTGGGTCTCTGTGCACGTGAAAAAGCGCCCTCACCTTCTGCTGGGTACAACTCGGAAAGAAAAGGTTCATAACCCATCTAATGAGCAACTTACTAATATGTTCTTGGGATTTATTTGCAACCCATAATTTAGAGTGTGTTCCATTACGAGGAATCATTGGGCATGAACTATTAGCGCGACTGTGTGCACCCGAAGGTCAGTTCCTCTTGTTCGCGGAAATCACCTGAGTGATTCGGGATTCAAATCCTGCTGACGTTTCAAACAGGTGATTGTGTTGTCTGTTGCATCCTGCTCACAGAATGTCAGCGATTGCTTGTGTGTTGAAACGAAATCAGGTTGATATGAAAGTCACAGTGATGGAGACTTAAAGCAGCACTTGAGGTGAGTGTCATGTCAACTGAGGGAGGTGGCGGGTTCTGCCGTGATTGGTTCAGCGAGACGCATAATGAGATCCGATTCTACAGCCGGAGCGGGATCTCAGAGCCCTTGAGCCGTGTATCACAGGCACATTCTATTCATCATCTATCTTCCTGGCAAATTTTTATCATTCTCCCCCAGATTGGGCACGCTGGGTGTGAGTGCGATAGGTTGCACTGAGGTCCGCTTTCACCATCACGACGGTTCCGTCGGGGTCTGCGCAGAGTCACAGCGAGAGCCACAGGCGCCTTGGATTACAAATCCTACTTTACGGCCGGACAGAGGTAAGATTGCTTCCAGCTCGAGCAATGTTTTTCCACAGAACAGCTGTTGAATGCGCACAAAACTTTGATTCGGGGAATTGTATCTTGAGGGTGATGACAGTGACAAATTCGCGTTGTTTTGTGGCTCTGCCGAAATTACAAGTTTCAAAAGTTTTGAAATCAATTTAGATCTTGTGCGTGTGACATTGTAAGTGCGGGGTGGTGTTGACAATAGCCCTGAGCTTGGGGCAGGTTCTGAGTGTCAATCAGGCCCGACCTCCCGCCAGTACATCTTCCAACCCCACGGGCTCGCATAAACAACCCCGAAACAGCCAGGATCCAGGAGGTGTGGGCACCCACTTGGGTATGGCACTTGGTCGTTGCGCGGGTTGTCCGTCCCCTGAGGAGGGTTTGAATCTGCGGGCTGGTGTCTCCGGGTTATCCCGGTGCGGCGCGCGGGTTCCCCCGGGTCGCGCGTCGAGCCAGCCGCGCCGGGCCGAGTCGCTAATGAGTGGAGAAGCTAATCAAGTCAGGAGTGGATTTAATGAGTCTCCGTCGAACGTGGAGTATGCAAATCTGTTCACCTGCCTCAAACACACCCACTCCATATTGAAACTGCGTCTTCAATCGCAACATGTTGCATTTTGAACAATGAGTTTTGCAACAACGTGGACTGTGTCAAACCTCCAGAACTTCGTCACTCGAGGTCTGGCTTGAAACGTGGACGAGTGACACAAGAGATCTCTGACACATCGGACCAAGGGTTCCACCTCTTCTTGTTTGTAGACAGCTGTTTCTTTTTGAAGCCTTCAAAAAGTGCAGTTCAAAAGCAAAATCGAATGCCAAGAAAATCCCGTTCTGCATCGTGTAATTAAAATGCGAAAAATTTATTTAAAGTTTGCGAGTGCTTCAGCGCTCTGCAAAAAGTGTGATATTGTTTTCATTTTTAGTTGTTGTCTCGTCTGGGTCAACTTGTTATCTGACCGACATTTCTCGGAGATCATACGTCCACAATTTGAATCACTTTCCACTTCCGAATTGCAACCATTTGTGGGGAAAATCACCGTGCTTGCCAAGAAAAGCCATCCCAAAGACTGAGACAAGGGAAACGAGACTCGGGTGGTGAAGGAAATAGTTTTCTGCCGGTTTAGGTGATTTGAGGAGGTTGCTCAATCGTTTCAGGTTGCTCAAATTGTTGAGCGACCGAAATGATTGGCCACCGGTTGGCATCCAGGAATATGTGAACAGCACTTTCTCAATGAAGATGAATTCTCAAGTTAGATCTTTCGGGTCTTTTGGTTTTGCTTGGCTCAAAGATAATGTGTGAGTGGGGAATTTGCCAATTTTGAATTTTTGGGTTTGCGAGGGTGAAAGTTCATATTTTTGGGGTCAAAAAGATTTTGAACTTTACTGCACACAGTGATATAAAAAAAAGTATGAATATTTGATGAATGACATGTTTTCATGAAATGTGGTATACTGGTTACGTGTTGGAGTGGTATCATTCATTGTTTCATCTTCAAAAATTTGTACCTGTTTTTAGGTGATTTGAGGTGGGTTGCACGATTTGGGCTGATGAGCCAAATCGGTGCAAGCCAAATCGAAGCACCTATAGGCAGCATCTTCCAAAAGTATGTCAGCAACACTTTTATGGTCAAGATGAGGATTGATTTGGGATCTTAAGGACTCTTTTGGTTCATTTTGGGTTGGGGATAATGCGCGAGGAAGGAAT
>JAAUXT010028366.1_pt1 | contig 15465 bp, 16 predicted proteins | sample 7278171 | NCBI WGS metagenome assembly JAAUXT01 (sample SAMN14350112, study PRJNA611818) | marine sediment metagenome | isolation source: surface marine sediment (1.8m) | place: French Polynesia: Moorea | collected 2018-08 | reverse complement strand
ACAAAAACCAATTAATTCCCAAACCTTTGTTCAAATAAACAAAGAAAACTCTGGGACCTCTTACTTCAGCTAAAAAAAATTTCAGGTACTTTTTCTATTGAGTCTTTTGGGCTTTTTCAGGGTGAGGTCAAAATTTTTTTCCAGGTTTTGCAATATTTTTCCAGGTATTTGCTAGAAAACCCCCTGTTTTTCCAGGTTTTCCAGGTTGGGCCCTGTTTTTCCAGGTTTTCCAGGTGTAGTGGGAACCCTGCACCACTCCACAAACATGCACACCACACGCACGTCCGCACTCGTTCACACACGCGCACACACGCAGTCACTTTCGAGTTGCAATCCTTTCAGCTGGAACTCAGCCGAGTCCCTGTTGCAGGCCGGTCTCTTGAATCCGATCCTCAACGGAAGAGTTTCACAATAACAAAGAAGGAGCCCCTCCCTTGAAGATTCCGTCCTCTCACCAACATGAACGTGGCGCTTGCACTTATTTATGTGCTGTACTTCCAAGTGACGGGGACAGTGTGGAAGAAAGCACCGAAGAAGGAACTCGTCAGTGCATCTGGATACCGATCTGCAGAAGCACTCGGGAATAACTTTCAATCAATCCACGCAAAGTCTGCACGTGTCTTCGGGTAAACTCTGGGTGGATCACCTTCTGCATTGAATCGACTTCAGGGGCCAGGCTTGTCAAAGGAAAACCAGGATCCTCAAACAAAACCGTTGAGATGGACCGAAATTTGGTCACAACCTCACGAACTTGGACTCGAGATCTAGACGACCAGACCCAGTCAAGACTTTAGACTAGTAGTCTACAATCCGGCACTGTGCACAATTGTCTGCAGCCCAGCTCGTGTCAAGCGACGGCGCAGCGCGCGTCGTGTCGCCGTCAGTTGACAGCTCGCGGTCCTGACGGCAAAACTGTGGCAACAAACGTCAGCCTAAAACTGACAGGTCTTTACTTCAGATCTCCGTCGCAATTTCTCAAGACATTGCACAAAGGAGGATGGTCTCGTCTGCGAAATCTTCTGTTCAGAACTCAACACAGCAGCAAAATCAGCCGTCCATGCAGCTTCGTGCAAACAGGAACTCGCGAAAACAACACTCACACCTGCATGCACAGCCCTCTTCAAATAAATAAATTGCCAAAAAGTGAAATTTAAAGAAAAAGTTAAAAAAAGTGAAAGTTCTCACCATAACAGGAAGCACGACTGAAGCTCGGTTTGTGTCGTCGCTTCTGATTCGTTGTTGAATCCAAAATGGCGGAGCCGGCAGATTCGCGGTGTGCTTTTTGTTAGGATTTTGAACAAATTCACTTGTTTGTTGACTTTTAACATTCACCACAACCGAGGATAGCACACTTCAAGGTGCAAGGTGTCTCGCGGTGCAAAAAATTACATTTGGTGGTTTGCAGTGGTGTGAATTGGCGTGCACTTGTTTGTGATGGTGTTGACTTTTGGACTGAGAAGTGACTGTTGAGCAGAGGGTCTGTTTCTGTGACAACGGAGGCAGATCGCAGACTTTTCTCTCTGTGGATGTAGGAAGGTCATGGCCAATTTGGAGTTGGTATCGAAGATGGCAGAATTCGGTCCCGACTCCGGCGGCAGGGTCAAAGTAAGTGTGTGTGTGTGTGTGTGTGTGTGTGTGTGTGTGCAATTTGGTTTCTCTGGGCGAGTGCAGGATTTGGTCAAAGGTGGCCCGGCCCCATTGGTAGTGAGGGAGAGCGACAGTCGACTTCAACGCTCTCCCTTGCCCCCCTTGGATATCCCTGTGCTGGATGTCGAACATTCAAGGGAGAAGTAATCGTCCTTGTCATAGATTGAGAAAAGCTGAGCGCTGCCCTATTTGGTGTGTCAGTCAAATAAAGATGACCTGCTTGACATTTGCCTCTCAGGGCGTAACCCTCATCAAGCCGATCATCTACGGAAACATCGCGAGATACTTTGGGAAGAAGCGAGAAGAGGACGGACACACCCATCAGTGGACGGTGTACGTGAAGCCCTACAGAAACGAGGTCAGTGCTCCGTACAAATTGTCTCCTGGTCATGGGATCAAAACACAACACGTGAGAACTTGCTGGTCACTCTCCGCTTGACGCCCGGCTGACTGACCTGCCGGTGACAACGTGTACATGTGCACAGACAGTTCGCACACCACTTGTGCCACGCACCCACGGACGTTCAACCCAGTTTTCAGAACCCCGCTTGAAACTGATGCGAACACAACGTAGTGCGACACAAGACTTGCTGAGGTCCAATAAACGTCGCGCCTTTTGGCTTGATAGTCGATGTTGTGTGTTGCAGGACATGTCGAACTACGTGAAGAAAGTCAACTTCAAACTGCACGAGAGCTACGCCAACCCGAACAGAGGTACGTACGGACAACTCCCAACGCGCACACGCACACGCACTATTCGAAACAACGATACGTACTGACACCCTCCTTCCGTGGGGGACGCGTCGAAACAGTTGCTACTCGTACTATAACGCCAATGGAGGGAAGCAGGAACAATCACACTGGCGCACTCACTCATCACCATTCGGTTGTGAACCAAACACGAAAGCGGTCCAGCGCGCGTGTGTGCGCAAGCTCTCACATTAGTTGGCACTGAGGTGTCCATTCATTGTGACAAACTCGGGACAGTGGCAACACACTGGAATAAACGGAGGGAACACGACTCGTGCCTCATTTTGTGTGGAACAGGTTGAGATCACGTCTCAGGAGCGCGCGGCTCTGCGAAGCCAGCCACGGCCGCGCGCTTGGTGCAATGACACAAACTGACTGGGAGGAATGTTGCTGACTGGCAGGAGTAATGCCAACTGGAAACAGCCGCTCGCTCGTTGACCTCAGATTTCTTGTCTTGCGTCTCGCAGTGGTGACGAAGCCTCCATACGAGGTGACCGAGACCGGGTGGGGCGAGTTCGAGATCGTCATCAAGATCTTCTTCAACGACCCGAACGAGCGGCCGGTGACGCTCTACCACCTGCTGAAGCTCTTCCAGAGCGAGACCGACATCATGCTCGGCAAGAAGTCGCTCGTCGTTGAGAACTACGACGAACTGGTGAGTGAGTGTGTGTGTGTGTGTGTGTGTGTGTGTGTGTGTGTGTGTGTGTGTGTTGGGAGTGTAGGTGAGGTACGTGTGTTCTTGGGCAAGAATTTTATCGAAGGCAATGCCAGATCTTCTTGTGGCCGGTATGTTGGGGCACCAGGTGTGTGTGCGTGAATGGGACAGTCGTGCCACTGAAAAGTTGCAAATACAGTGGAAAATTGCACAACAGGTACTGGTCCTCAAAAGTCCTGGTCAGGTGGCCAGAGTGTGCTGAGAGGAGTGGGCGGAGGGAGGAGGCCCAAGCTCAACTCGTCTGCGGCATGAGTGAGCACGTGTTTCCTATTATCGCCCTCAGGTGTTCCAGGACCCGTCCGCCATGCTGCAGCAACTGCTCGCCAACACGCGACCCATGGTGATCGGCTCCTACAAACACGAGACAGACTGTGAGTATCACACACGAATGGACACGCGCATGTGCACAGATTGCACACCTGCGCGTAATCTTGCGCACACCTAACATCGACACGCACACATGCCCGTACAATCACCTTCTCCTTGGCGCACTCCTTTTCACACACAGAGCACACGCATCAAGTGATTGGGTCGTAAAGCTTGCAGCTCCATTCATTTCTGAGCCAATCACATGAGCGGAGACAAAGACCTCGCATCTGACCTCGAAAAGTTCTCTTCTTTCCTCCGATTCGGTGAGCAAATTTGTCCTCAGTTTCGTCCCTGACTGATGATCGGTTGATTTCAGTTGAAGAGAAGAAGGAGCAGACCTTGAGCAAAATCACGTCGGCGAAGACGAAGATTCGCTACGAGATCTCGGAGCTGAACGAGAGGCTGAAGCGAGCCAAGGGCGAGATCGCGCAGTTCAAGGACGAGCTGGCCAAGCTGGAGGGAGGCGGCGGCGAGGGGGACGTGTGAGGGGTGGGGAGGCGAGGGGGCTTTGTATGGGGGGTAGGAAAGGGCACGTGCTAGGGACGAAGACGTGTGCTTGGAACTGATCTTTGAGGGAATTTCCACTGTATTGTGTTCATGTGCTGAACAAGAAGCGCGCAGCGTGCCTGAATGTGGTGAAGAGGCACGTGGTGAAGAGTCACGTGACCAGCTGGACGGTGTCGCGACTCCTGGTTTGCTTGACGTTTTCTCGTACACACGGCAGACAGTGGTGTGGCAGCGCATAAAATAATGCAGACCTGTGGAACCAGAATTTCATGCTCTCTCTCAGACCGTCAAATCTGGAAATGTGAAGTATTGCTGTACAATGTTCTTTGCCACGAATAAATGAACAGATCTACTTTTTCCGCTGTTGTCCGTGTTCCACTCCTGACGTCGATCTGACGTCAAGTTGTCGGTTTGCTCTCGTAAAAAGTCCAGGTTCGCACTGGATGCGTCGTGCGTGTGCGACAAGTCAATGGCCACTGAGTTTCGTGGGGACGCAGGGCGTGCTGTGCGCACAGTGTCGATTACAGCACCGTGTCGATTTTGCAAACAGCATACAGCGGTGTTCGATTTGACGCACAAGCCTATCGCACCACTCACTATAGTGTGAAAAGGGAACATCGCCAACAAAGTGGTTGAAACTGATCTACGAGGTAGAATCCAACCACGATGAGACTGATCATGTTCTGCGCCATGGCGAATGCGACACACTAAAGTGCACTGGCTCGTAGTCTTTGGTTGCATTGTGATTGGTCATTGCATAAGTCTGCGAGGATGCAAAGGTTGCCCAGAACATGGTCAGTCTCATCGTGGTTGGATTCTACCTCGTACGAGCGTCGCGATATCGCGACAAACAGCAAAGTTCAAAAACGGGAGCACACTCATGTGACTTGACTAGAGGAGGTGCGAAAAGTACGACGTATCTGTCGCTCAAATCCAGCCTCAGGTGGAAACGCCTTGTTCGGAACAGTCAATCTAAAGCAATGGAGCCAATGCGCACTGGGGGCACAGCGTCTGCAGCGGAACCCGCCACGAGTCCGGACTCCATCCCCGTGTTGGACGTGCTGGGGCTGAGCGAGAAGGAGGCGGATCTGCAGAGCCTCGCGAAGCAGATCAAGTCAGCGCTGACCCAGATCGGATTCGTCGCCATCGTCAACCACAACGTCTCCACGGAAACGGTGAGTGTCAACAATGAGATGAATTTTGCGGGTTGTGATGTCTTTTCGGTGAATTCCAACTCCAACAAGGAAGCTCACAAGTCACATTCCCGTGTGTTCTCTGGAAACAGCCTGTGCCCTGACTCTCGTACCGTGGTTCATTTTGAGCCCGCCGCACGGGCTTGGTGCTTTTGCGATGGTGGTGTTCTGTTTGTGTGTTTTTCGAGAAAAACCATACATGCACGCGTTGGTTTTGCTTTGCGGCGGAGGAGAGGAGGGGTCGATTCGTGTCTGTGTTCTGCTTCGACAGAAATATCTTCCTGTTTTGTGTGACACGTGTGTGTGTGTGTGGTGCGTGTACGCGTATGTGTGTAACTCACACGATGATTCACTTGGCACAACCTTGCAATGAAAACAAAACGTTTGTAAACAAGCATCAAGATGTTCTCCAGTCCCAAATTGGCTTTATGCGCGCTGCATGCATGTTGTCCCTCGAGGTCGACGCAGCCTGGCGCTCTGCGAACGAGTTTTTTGCGCTGCCAGACGCTGAGAAGATGCCCTACCATGAGGTCCTGGCCAAGCAAAGGTGCGGTTGGGGTCCCCTGCACAATCAAACGTAAGTACCATTCGATCTGTTCGACCTCCGTGGTCAATCATTTTCTGGGAGAACAAGCGAAAAATTACCTGGTGTTGACACTCTCTCATTCATTGATTTGGGTGATTTTGAGCAATGTGTGCTCCATGCAGAGCTCCAGATGAACAAAGCTTCTCCTCTGGGTCTCCCTTTTCCAACGTGAAACCCTGCAGTCCTGGCATTTACATTTCTGCAAAAGATCTCATCGATTGGGTTTCAGGTTATACAACCCCGGGGCAGCAGTACCTTCAGCTCCTGACCATAAGGAGACGCTGGACATTTCATTCAATGCAGTTGTGAGTTCGCATTCTTTTCAGCACAACGTTGCAGGGTCTCCAACTTCAAAGCAAAGAAAATCATTTCGCCTCAACAAAATTCTGCTCCTGTTTGTTTGTGGCAGAATGCAGTGCACGTGCTTCTTGAAACATGTGGAGTTTTGTCATGCTGATCACTCTCATTTTGCATGCATGGAGCAAAGCAGCCTCTGAGAATTTCCCCATCTAACACAGATATGGCCGCGTGAGGAGGTTCCAGACCTGGAGCCGACCACAACAGCCGTGATGCAGGAACTGGCCACGCTGGGAAAATACCTGCTGAAGTTGATCGCCATCAGCCTCGGGATCCAGGTGAGAGACACTGGATGGGGTCAGAGCACCTGAACCCTCCTCTCATTTTTCGTTTGAATTTGTAGCTCATGGGAGTTTCAAGATGGTGTCCTTCCCAATGGTGAAACAGGTACTATTCAGCAACCTGAAGCAGATGTGTTTGTGTTTTTGCCACAGGATCGAGAGTTCTTCAGCCGACACCACAACGTCTTCTCCAAGGAAACTATGACGGGCATCAGATATGCTGTCTACCCACCCGTACCTGATGGTGAGGTACATGCACACACAACAAGCACATGTACACGTGTTTTCTCAAAACAAGTATGAAGCACCAAAGATCTGGTTGTTCGAGCTTTGTGAGCGTGCAATGCAATCAGAAACTGGATCAATGTACGAGGTTCTGTCCAAATGTCCCTGGAATCATGTTGGCCGGTGTGGCACGGTTTGCACGATGATTTGACTTACTTGACACCGATCTCGCAAAAGTACAGGCTACGATCACTGTTGCAGACTGATCAACATGTTTCCAGGGACATTTGGACAGAACCTCGTATCATGTGAGATCCGTTTCACATGCAGGTGGGCTTAAAGCGGGACAGATGCGCTGTGGGGAGCACACAGACTGGGGTGCCATCACCCTCCTCATCCAGGACGAGTTCGGAGGACTCGAGGTGAGGCAACGTGGTCTTCTGGTTGACAACAATGGAGGGGAAGATGTTGGTGCAGTGATGGGCTCTCTAGTTGGCAGAGGTACTTGATTCAGTTTTGTGCCACAATGCTTCGTATCAGGTTCAGCGACGTGACGGGACGTGGCTGACAACACGACCGCCCCCTGGTGCAATTTTGGTCAACGTGGGAGACATGTTGCAGAGGTGGAGTGGGGATATTCTCAGATCCACAGTAAGTGTTTGTGAATGAATTCGTGTTGTGTGTGTGTGTGTGTGAGAGAGAGAGAGAGAGAGAGAGAGAGTGTGTGTGTGTGTGTGTGTGTGTGTGTTTTGCGTGCGTGTGCGTGTGTCAGACATGCTGCGGTGAAGTCCATGGTTCATGTAGAGAACAGCAATGTTTGCCACAGGCTGGAACAGAAAGATCCCTTGTGTGGGGTTCACCTCCTGGTACATCTGGGCTTTCCTTGTTCCAGAACCACCGGGTGCAGGAGCCCCAGGAGCCGGAGCTGAAGAGCAGAACGCGTCGCTCTCTCGTCTTCTTTCTCATCCCAGACTTCCACACCCAGGTGCCTCTTCCCAGTGTTCAGTCTCAGTCTCACTGCAGCTCTTGAAACTCTCGTCTTATCCTTGTACTGCACACTCACATCATGCCTGCTTGTTGGGCTGAGGCCAGACCCAGATTTTCTTGAATGGGTTCAGATTTGGGTTCTAGTCCCCAAAATAAACGCGTTTGCTGGTGCAGCAGTCATCGACAGTCGGCGCAGGGATTCAACACACGTGCGACACATCCAGTGTTCCTCAGGTTTCATGGTTCACAGACTGACCTGTTTGTTGCAGATCACGTGTGTCGGAGGGAGCGATGACAGGTCACCGATCAGCGCCGGTGACTATGTGTACAAGAAGGCCAATCAGCACAAGGTGTGAGCTGTGGGCACCTGGTGAGAACAAAATCAGAGCACAGAATGGGAAACAGCAATGGATTCAGCGTGTGGACCAGCAGCCCTTCTTGGGGCCACCCAAGACATGCAAAACAACGTTTCCGACTTAAGGCTGAGCAAACGTTCGGCTTGCCGGTACTTGACGTTGAAGGAATGTGACTTCTTCTTCGATTCATTCATCCTCTTGTGATTTTTGCAGTGATTCAGCGATCAATATGCGTTCATGTTGATTGAGTAGTTCCAGATGTTCCGAGTTCAGAGCGTGGAGCGTTGCACGAATTGTCGTGAATTTGTCAGAGTCTCGTGTGTGTGGTCATGACTTCTGAAGGTTTGTACCTTGCAGAACCTCACACTGTGAATAAATCAGTATGAACTTCGCGAAAGTTGTTTTGTGTGAAAAACAGCAAGTTTTTACCAAAAAAAAGATTTGCACGTGTTTCCGAAACAGCAGGTGTACGAGTACCTGCATGAGGCGAAGTTCACATGGAACAGGTTTCAGACTGATTTTGAAAACTTTGCCAAAGTTGCCACTGTCAAGTTGAACAGCACAAATACCAGCACAAGAGTGGTTGCAAGGTTTGCAATTTGGTGGGAGAAGGCTTTGCGTGACTTCGGTGCAGCAATCATAACATCAACTTCAGGCCATGCAGGCCAGGCCAGCGCGCGGACGCAGAACAGAACTTCACCTTCAAAAATGTGACATGTGAAAAGTCATGACAGTCGGTGGGTGTCTGGGCAGGCCTGGCTTCACTCTCCCGTCTTTCGAACCAAAAGAGCTTTGTGAAACCGAACTTCCTTGTTGGAACATGGAACTGTCTCCCAAGTGCGAAAGAGTGTGCGTACTAACAAGTTTATGTTTTCCTTTTCAGGTTGAAGCCGCGTGGTTCCGCGCTAATGAATTCTTCGCCCTGCCGGACGCTGTGAAGTTACCGTACCGAGAGGACTTGGCTGATCAGAGGGACGGCTGGAACCCACTGCATTCAGAGAAGTTTGCAACCCTTTGTGGCTGACAGAAGTGACAGAAGTGACCCTTCCCATAGCAGCAGACGGCATTTTGTTCACAGTTCTGTTGTTCAGCGTCAATGCTTGGGCGCAGCGACTTACGAAGCAACGGAACGATTTCTTGTCCCAGGATTGCAAGCATTCCTGTTCGGGGGGAAACTTGTGTGTCGTTGAATCCCATTTGCGCACAGCGACGTGGTGTTTGAAACAACGTCAAAAATAACCATGCTGAGGCGTGCCCTCAATGCTGTTGTATTTCAGGCTGTACAACCCAGAAGCAGCGGTGCCTTCAGCTCCTGACCACAAGGAGACGCTCACCATCTCGCTCCACACATTCGTGAGTGCATGTTAGCGTGGCCAGCCCCTTCATCTCATATGGGACAGCGAGCCCGCATAAAACCCCAGTGTTTCTCTGTTCTTCGTTTCTCCGTCTCATGTAGATATGGCCGAGAGAGGTTCCAGAGCTGGAGCCGACCACGACAGCCGTGATGCGGGAACTGACGACCCTCGGACTCTACATCCTCAGGCTTCTCGCCATCGCGCTCGGGATCCGGGTGAGGGCGCACCACTCTGTCCACTCTGGTGTTTTGGGCCGAATGCGGTCTGAGCTCCAGAACTCCTTGCGAAAGCAAAGACCCAAACGAGATGATTTGATGGTTTTGTCAAAGAGGTAGGGTCCTTGATTCTCCAGGATAAGCTGGAGCAGACAACAAATCAACATTGTCTCGTTCACAAAACGTACTTTTCGCAAAACAGCAAAGACTCGAGGGCATTAACTGGTTCTATAGAAATACTGTCTTTGTTGTGTCGGCTTTTTTGCAGGATCGGGAATTCTTCAGCCGACACCACAACGTCTTCACTCAGGAAACCATGTCCGTCATCCGATATGCTGTCTACCCACCCATACCTGAGGGTGAGGCTCACACATGCACTCACTCACTCACACACGCACCTACAAACTCACATGCACACACACACACACACACACACACACACACACACACACACACACGATGTTTCTTCGGAAACAGTTTGGTGTGCATCATGCGTCCCCTTGCTTTTGCTTCTATCTTCTCGAAGGCACCACAAATTCAAGCAGAGATGCACACAGATCTGCAGATCGGCACTCATGCCAACAGGTTTTATACAAGCCTGCCCCACGGTGTTAGTCTGACATCCATTTCACATGCAGGTGGACTTGAAGCGGGACAGATGCGTTGTGGGGAGCACACGGACTGGGGCTCCCTCGCCTTCCTCATTCAGGACGAGCACGGAGGACTCGAGGTCAGCAAACAGTCTCTTGCTATGTACACCAGAGAGGTTAACACAGTGGCAGCCGAAATTCCAAGGCTGCCCATTGAGGGCAAACGGGTGAATGTGTACCTTCTGCGATAAGAAGGGTGAAAGGGAAACAAGATCAAGGCGGCCAGGCCCCTGCCCTTAGATCCGCCAGATGAAGTGAAGACATCCCGATCCTTCAGCGCCACACTGAAGGTCACTTTTCTGCAGGTTCAGAGACGCGACGGGACGTGGATCACGACGCGTCCGCCCCCTGGTGCCATCATGGTGAACGTGGCCGACATGATGCAGAGGTGGAGCAACGGAGTTCTCAGGTCCACGGTACGGGTGTGACGTGTGTGTGTTTTCGTGACAGACACTCTGCAGCGGTGGCGTCAAACCCAAGTGAATACATCCAGCTTCAGGGTTGCTTCCCTGTTCCAGAACCACCGGGTGCAGGAGCCCCAGGAGCCGGAGCTGAAGAGCAGGACACGTCGCTCTCTCGTCTTCTTCTTCAACCCGGACGCCCACACCCAGGTGCGCCTCTGTCTGTCTGTCTGTCTGTCTGTCTGTCTGTCTGTCTGTCTGTCTGTCTGTCTGTCTGCCTATCTGTCTTTCTTTCTTTCTCTCTCTGTCTCTCTCTCTCTCTCTCGCCCCCTCTCTCTCTTCTCTCTCCCTCTCTCTCTCTCTCCCTCTCTCTCTATCTCTCTCCCCCTCTCTCTCTCTCTCTCTCTCTCTCTCTCTGGCCTCCCACACACAGGATTGTATCGTATGGGGTCTTGGATGTTGGATGGTCAGATCTGGAGATCTAGAGATTACGATCGTACCCGATGCTTCAGGTTTGGGCCGAGTTCATTGACTTTTCGTTGAATGACACCAGCAGTCGTTCATTCAACACCTGGGGACACAGTTTGACACACTTTTGAATGGTTGCAGATCACGTGTGTGGGAGGACACGACGATGAGCCACCGATCAGCGCTGGCGACTACGTCCAGGGGAAGATCAATCAACACAGGGGCGAGCAGATCCAGGCCCGAAGGACCCACGTGACCCCCACCGGGGACTCGCAGACTCCAACACGTGCAGCGCTTTCGACAGAAAGTGCTGTGCCGCAAAAAATTGAGAAATGAGCGTTCGCTTTGGCGTGATTGCGTGTTTTTGTTGTTTATTGTCCGGTGTTTTCGTTGAAATGAAGAGTCTGCGCACGTTTCTGATGTTCAATTTAATCTCATAGTTTGAAAAATCTCAATTGAGTTCGCGAAACAAACTTCGAAATTCGCACAACCTTGTTCTTGTTGAAACGGAAACGAATAGTTTCTCTGTGCTCGAAAGAGAACAAACGTTGCACATCTCGTATACAGTTCAGATTTCGCACCTGCTTCAATGTTTGTCGTTTCTTTGTTCTTTTGTGTTCTTGTGTCAAAAAATGTCGGAACTTGGACAATGGTTGGTAAATCACCCGAACTGGTACTTATATTGCACATACACCTCAATAAGAACAGCACGCGTACGTTGCTTGAAAATCACACGAATCACACGGTCATTGAATTTGGAAATACAGGTTGCACGTGTACCTGATGAGGGTCATCAGGATCGCGTCGAAAAAACGTCATGCAGACGAAGTGCCTCGTAAACATGAATTTGTATGTAAACTTTTTACAACTGTGAGATTGTAAAGATATCAAATCAGTTCAGTATTCACGAAAATTCGTGACGAAAAAGTTGAACATCCGCGCAGAAAAGACGCGCACCCTGTCTCCAAGGAGTGTTGAGATCACAGATTCAGAGTAAACCCGAGCGATTGGTCGTGAAAACATCCTGTGCATTCTTCAAGTAGGTCCACAACAATATTTTCGTGACAAAGTACACCAATTTTTACGGAAAAGCATAAACTCTGTCCATGTACCACAAAGAGGTTCACCTGCCTCATATTGTATTGTCATAAATTTCGGGACAACAAAACCACGTACGAAGAAATTACGTCGCAGAAATTAAAATAGCGTTTTGCTGACTAAATGACCAAACCAGATCTCTGTTGCGTTTTGGCAAGAAGCTCTTCTTCTGCAGATCTTTCACTGGGAGGTACCACTTTGGTGGGAACTGTCCTGCCAGACGGGTCGCAGTCCAGACCTCGTACAGTCCCCTCACATTCGTCCGGACATCCTGTGGACAATGCTCACGATCACAAAGTCCACCATTTCGCACACAGTGAGGACTGAGGCCCCCAGCAGGAGACCCATGAACCCTCCAACCTCACTGAGCAGACTCAGGAACTCAAAAGCCTTGTTCTGTTCCATCACTTGATTGCTCAGCGCCTCGTAGAAAATCTCAACATTGATGAAGTTGGTCCTGCAAGTTGAAAACACGTGTTCAGAATGACAATTGGCAGCATTTTCACAATTGATAGCGTTTTTTTGTCAAAAGAAAAGATACTCACGCGAAATACGCTTCCTCCATCCGTGTCTGACTCTGATATTTGAGGAAATTCTGCTGCAAGATGTCGACCACGTTTCCAAAGGCTTCCGCACCTCGCACTAACTCCTTCATTTGCTTTGCCTCCTCCAGAAGCCCGGTGAGAAAGTACTGGTACAGATTCCAGATCAACTCATCCACATCCTCATCATGACTCAGGATTTCTTGAAGGAAGGACCCCTCATAGTCGGACGCAAGACTCGTGAACCACAGTTCGTAAAGGTTGGAGGCGTTCAGTATCGGGAGGTTGTCATAAACCAATGATAGGTACAGGAACTCCATTGCGTTGTAGCTGGCTTCGATCCCGGCCTGGTTCTCCTCCACACGTCCCTCGAGTTGGTCTATCAGGTGCATCAGATGATCTGCGGCAAGGCCGAACTCTTCGCCCAAGAACGTTTCGCTGAGTTCCTTCGTCGTCAGTGTTCCCTCTAAGAATCTTTCCGTTTGATTTGTCACCAGTGACATGACAAATAAGAGCTGCTCGTTTGAACTGTCCACGGCTTCTTCCAGCGCAGTAATCTGGTACTCCTTGTAGTTGACACCCTTCATCGCTGTAACCGTCTTCCCCCAGCCGTAAGCACCCTCCTCAAATGCGTCCAGGAATTCGTTGCACACACTGGCGATTTCTTCTGCGAAGTCGTCACTGATTTGGTCGCCAGAGAAAGAGCCGGTTATGTCCCTGGCCAGTGACAAGGCCCTTGGGAGGTTTTCTGCCCTGACCAAGTCCAATGCCAAAGCGATGGCATTCTGAAGTGATTCGGTCATGTTGAACAGATCCTCTCTCAGCTCAGCGCAGTAATAGGTGTCGAGAGACTCTTCCACGTCTTCAAACAACTGCATCATATTGTCCTCGTACTGGATCAGGACAGAAAAGTCAGAGTCAATCTTTCTCTCCAGATCTTCCGAAAACGTTTGACGAAGTTCTTGCAGCAATGAGCTACAGTCTCGGTTCACGCTCCAAAATGAAATGGTCGGGTCGGAGTTCGGGACTGGTTGAATCGATGATGATTGGACACAACTCTCCAGAGCATCCACCAATCTGGACCTAGTTCCATTGCTGTAGAATCCCATCATCTCATTGAGAGTCTGTCCTGCAGCCTGGAAGCCACTCAGGTTGTAGACAGGCACCAATAATGTGTTCGCTTTCTGTCTCAAATCTTCCACCAAGACTGCGATGTAGTCTGCATCTTCCTGGAAAATCAAAGCAAGAAGTCTGTATTCTCGCTGCTTGAACTCACTCTTTTTGTCAAAACGTGACATTGAGACTGTCACCGTGTTTCTTGTTCAACCTCAGTTTAACTCACAACAATAAGTGCGTCAAAGGCCGCTTTGTCCACGAAATAGTAGTAGAGGAGGTCCATGCGGTCACTCTCGAGCAGCTCCACCGACTGGTTGAAGCCCTGAAGCAGCGCGTCCAGCCTGTGCACCACCTCCCCGATGTCCCGATGGTCCCGGTCCCGAAACTCCGCCACGTTTCTGTGGGCCGACTCCGTTGCATTTATCAGGCTCGTCTGGAAAAAGATCACTCCGAGCTGAAACCATTCAGAAAGGGCCATGGCTGGAGTGACACTGCAGGCTCGGGCCTACTCTCAGACCCCTTCTGTTCCCCACGCCAGAGAACCCTGAACATGGTGCAGGGCCAAAACCTGAACCAGGCAGACACAATTCTAGAGATCTGTCTCCAGAGTGACGTGACGTGCCCACACTGTTCCCTCTGACCCTCTCCCAAGGGAAACATCGCACGAAAGCTTTCGTTCCACAACACCAATGCACTAATCAAGAGAGCTAGATAGCACGTCAACATTCATTGGGGACCAAGCAATAAGCAGGGATTTCAAGAACTCACCTGGTTGAACAGAACGCAGCCCATTTTCCTGTTGCACTCACCGTTTCTTCCCCGTCGTTTGGCTGTGAGATGTTTCCCACTGGAAACGCCACTGGCCAATCACCTGCACTGCTGCACTCAAGTACCAAAAATATCTGCCTCTCATCGCAGGGCAGTAGATGCAGATATGTGAATTAGAATAAACGATTACGAATGTGTTGAAGTTGGTGAAACAGTATCAGAAAAGAAGAACTGGTCCCGATGCAGGTCCACCTCTGGGGACGAAGAAGTTGACGTGAATTTGGAAGCTTTCGATGCCCAAATGTGACTGCAACGAGTGCAAGTGTTTGGGCCTCTGCAATCCATTGGATTGAAAAACACATTTGCGGATTGAGTTTTCAGGTTGGATTTTGCGGTCCGTCCAATCTGTCGAAGAACGTAATTGCGAACAGACCTTTCTTCTGCAGGAAAGAAACCTTTGTCTTTCACCGGACAAAAGCAGTTGTGTTGTGCCTTTTAATTCTCCTGCAGCTGTTGCGTGTTTTGAAAGTTTTTGTCCTGCTTTTACCTCGGAAACAAACACGAAAGGCCACACCACAGGTTTTTCTTTGGAAAAAAACTCTCATATCGATTGCTATTCTGTGTACATAAGTTCTACATGGGGTAAAGTTAGGTATGTTTTGTGTTGAGCCACTGTGCATTTTATGTATTTACATCTGAATTTTTCCAGAAAAAAATAGCTCCATGGAGCTCACGGTGATTTGAGGAAATTCTGATTTTGCTCACTCTGATTTCACTGACTCTGATTTCACTCACTCTGATTTCACTCACTCTGATTTCACTCACTCTGATTTTGCTCCCTCTGATTTTGCTTCCTCTGATTTTGCTCACTCTGATTTT
>JAAUXT010136135.1_pt1 | contig 15468 bp, 9 predicted proteins | sample 7278171 | NCBI WGS metagenome assembly JAAUXT01 (sample SAMN14350112, study PRJNA611818) | marine sediment metagenome | isolation source: surface marine sediment (1.8m) | place: French Polynesia: Moorea | collected 2018-08 | reverse complement strand
TGTGACACCATAGAGGAAGGTAGCCTAAACCACTGAGCTCCAACTCATACTCTACAATAAACTATACTACAACATCACTACTGGGGCTTCACTCATATATACAACAACAAACACAAACTCTTCAGATAAACCCTTGAGTAATGTCCATATTTTGATTCAATTTTGATGCTCCCAAACTCATCCTACTCTTTTGATACTCTGCATCCTAATTTTTACTTTTGGCTTTTAACACCCTTGTTAAAAGTCAAATCCTTGCATATAAGACCACCCCCTCTTTTGGCATTAATTTTGGAGCATCAAAAGGGGGTCTTCTACACGCGGGATTTTACGGTACATTTTTCCACAGAACGATGAGTGTACAGTGCAGTTTTTACTTGGTCGTGCCCTTACTCGACTGAAATGCTCGGGCTGGTCGTGTGCAGCACTTAAATTATTCATGCGCATGAGTCATTTCATTGAGTCGCTTACGAGGTATTGTCTTTTTTTCTTCTTCTTGTAGCCAGTTGGACCGACAGGAGGCTGCCACGCCGTGGAGATGGTTCTGTGGAAAACAAAATCTTCAATCTATCTTTCGGCTGTTTTGACCATGCAGTGATCGCTTCAGCATTGTGTGGGCCGACATTCACGCGACTCTTTCAAGACAAAATGCTCTGAATCAAATTCTTCAAGTTGCTCATAAAGTTAGAGCTTGGTCGACCCCACAGAACCGTATCGTCGCCATCGCACAATGTAGACTTGCACCGGTCTGAACACAACTCACCCGGAGGAGGCGTCCGGGCTGCGCGCCCGACCCGGCTGTTTGCGCCCCATGTAGGGACTCTGCTGCTGGTGGCTCGCTCCGCTGAACAACTCTGTGAACAAAACCTGAGATACTGTGAAGTGAACGGAGTGTTGCTTTGAAAGACTGGTACATCGGGGAAGAGGCGCGAAAGTACGAGTCGCTCACTGGAGCTGTTTCTGACGTGAACACTGTCCTGACATGCAAATCTACGAGTTCCTGTTGAAATAACAAAATAGGAGATTCACCGTTGAGTTCACCGATGTTACCTGAGTATGCGTGCGGAATTGGCGGGGAGGAAGGAGGTTCGTAGGGGTCGCCCAGAGCTGAATCTGAAAGCCAGAGTTCATTCCATCTAAGCGCTCTCCGCCTTTGCAGAAATTTGGCATGCAATGCGCTACATTTTCACGTGAAAGTCTGTCCCTCAGCATGCAAAGCCTACGAAGCTGCGGGAGAACTTGCATCTGCGAAGAATGGGGTTCAATGACGAGGTTCGCGCGGCGCACTAAAGATCGAGAAACATGCGTCATTTGTCTTCATTCCCGTGACCCTCATGCGTGCCAACTTCAGACGGCCGAACTGAACATCGGAGCTACTGTTGGAGTTCGGTGAAACTAACCAAAACAATTTCACTGCTACTAGTGAACTGACCATAGTAATGACTGCGAGTCTTTTTGTCCTTGTACTTGGCCGCCGTGTACACCTTTTCCTTCTGCTGCAGAGCCTGCAATGATCAATTGAAGTTTTGTTCTTGATCTTTACTGAGCATGAAGGTTGCCCAAAATAACCCAGCAACGCAAGCCCAAAACGTGTCGTGGAAAACTCGACGTTGTGCGAGGAGAAACGTGTTTCAACAACACGCGAAAAAGCAACGACAATCAGGGGAACCACCACCTGCTTCTCAGCCATTCTTTCGGAAAAGCTCTTGGTCGGCGCTGAGCCCTCTCTGTTCTTTCTTCTCATGCTGGAGCGAATCTTCTGCAGTTCTTCTTGATGGTTACCGTACTGAAATATGATCGTTACCGAACTGTCACGTTCAGCGTCAGAAAACATTGTGTTTCTCTCCGTTCCGGTGTTTGAATTGGAAACGACTATTTGGCTCAAAACGCAGTTTACGTTGATGGTACCACGACTTCCTTGGCCCAAATCCGGCTAATTCTGTGGCCACCAACACAATACGCCTGGTAGTGCACCCACCTTGGCTCTTCTGTCAGCGTGCGCACTGTCATGGTTGGCGGCGGCGTGTTGTTGCTGCTGGTCGTGTCCTCCGGCCGTAAAGCTGACGGTGTAGGTGTTGTTCTTGCCGGGCAGGCCCGCGTCGCGCCCCGGCACGTCGATGTGGGGGCGCGGCGTGCTGGCACCGTTCACAGCGTCCCCCGGGCTCTCCACCTTCAAGTGCTTGTGTTTCTTGAGAAAGCGCTGCGGATTGTTGCTCCTCTCGAACGAGGACGAGTCATGATGGGAACCTGAGTCTCTGTGCGGCTCATTCACTTGGGACACAGGCTTCGCGTGAGCCACTTTGCTCGAATTGGAGTCCTTCAGGCTGAGGTTCCGAAAATCCGTGAAAGTACTCCCGTACACCTGTCTGCTGTTGTTGTTGACAGTCCCATTTGCCTTTGGATCACTATGCAGCGAGTCATTCGCCACGTGGTTGTGAAGCCTCGAGTCCTGATGCTTGACGAGCTTCACCAACACGTCTGGGTTGTTGTTGCGCTGAGGCGAGACGTGGTTCTTGGCGGGGGACTTGAGGAACTTTCCGCCGCCTCCGGCGCTCAGCTCGTCGCTGGCGTCGTCGCTGGCCTCGAGCACGACGCGCTGCGGATAGACGGGCTGCGGGACGGCGTTGTGCGGGACGGCGTTCTGGTGGTTGCTGCTGCTGTTGCTGTGAACGGGGTGCTGCTGCTGCTGCTGCTGCGACACTTCTGTGTCATCCGAATCTTCTTCATCGTCTTCATTTCTACAACAACCAAAGATCTCTTTGTGCTGAACGGAACGCATCTGGCCTTTCAGCCAAGTGACGAGACGCGTTCGGTGAATGCTCTTCTGACACAAGCTTCGCCGCTCCCTGAGATCAAACTGACCTGCGCGGGTCTGAGTCCGAGTCGCTGTGCTTGCGGCGCGGCAGCGCCGTCGACTGGGCGCTTTTCTGGCGATGGAGCAGCTGCTCGGTGCGGAACGCCTCGTGATGCAGACACTCATCGATCGTGGCGCGGTCGACCGGGTCGAGCACCAGCGTACGCTGACGGAACCGAAGCGTCAGAACTTGTTTCTCAGTATTCAAACGGAGTCGTAAAATGACTTCTCAGTGGTCATTTTGCGTTTTTGTCCATTTGTCGGTGATTTCAAATTTACCTTCACAAAGTCGATGAGAATGCCGCTAAGAATTCCCTGGTAACGCTTCTCTAGTGTCTGCGGATTCTGCACAGACGGGAACTGAAACAACAACAAAATTTGTGGGCTCCTGCATTTGTGGAAAGGAAGAGCGCAGCTGATACAAGAACACTAATCGGGGTTCACGGGCCATGTTGAACGGCCCTGTCAATCAATCGATCAGATGACCGCCACTTGGATCCCAACATTTTCCCACCTGATGGAGGATGGTTGGGTTGGTCGTCTGACATTGCAAGTATGGAGCTGGGTGAAAACCTTCAGCGAAAAGCCGAAAAAAAATCCTGTCATCATGCAACCTTTCCAATTTTATTGAGGTGCAAAACTCTGAACAATTTCCAAAATACTGGCAGGGTTGGATGACAGATATGTTTGACTCTTTTCAGTCGAAAACGCCTCCCCCCGACCTGTTTTGGAACAAGAAGACTGATCCCTAGAAAGTGTGCAAACCCACGCAGCTGGCATTACAGCAGAATGGTACACCTCTGCAAACAGGGCAGTACAGCAACCTGTCCACAAGCAGGGGGGGGGGGGAGTCCGGTGTGGGCACTATTGCCAGCCCCCACCCAATGGCCAGCATTGGTCTAGAATCTGGCAGCACTGCCCAAGGTGGAGTGGGGATGGGGGTCTGGCACAGGCATCACTGCTCGACCTGCCCCCCTCCCCACAGATTCCAGAGGTCCAGGGTCCAGCAGTACTGACCGGAATGGGACCAAACGCCCACCCTCCCGCCACCAGGCACCAGTGCACGTATTTTCATATGGTGAACATGCGCGCCGACCCGTCGGCATCTCGGCGCCAGGAAGAAGTGGCAAGCAACTGAAACGTTCTTCTTGGTTTTGGAAAGCGCTTTGAAAATGATTTAAATTCGCACCAACCTTCAACCCAGAGAACCTGGGGTTGTTGTAGAAGAGCTGCATCTGCTCCGGCGGGAGCGCGCCCATGATCTTCTGGATCGTGAAGAGTTGGTCGATCTCGCTCTCACCGGGAAAGAGCGGCTGACCGTCGCATAATTCGCCCAGGATGCAGCCGATTGACCAAATGTCGACCGCCTTGCCGTACGGCGCGCTGCGAAAAGAAGCGGGCAGTGAATAAAATTCAATAATCTCGTTCTGTCAAAAGCCCTACGACTGTAAAACACTTGTCAACGTGCCACGGTCTCCCCATTGCTGCCCCCAACTCTGATCGTTTCGCAGAACTCACATTCATGAGGAGTGTGAACCAAACCGTGGTCACTACGACCAGATTTGCCCGCCCAAGCCACAGAAAATGCGTGAAGCTTGTCTTGTCTCAACAGTCTGAAGGTTCACAAGATGACATGAAAGAGAATTTCTCAAGGTTCTGGCCGTGAAGTAGGATCTGGCAGCTGTTTATTTCCAAGGACTGGACTGGACCGAATTCCGAAGAACGACGACCGACACGCGACTGAACAATCAACAGGTCACACACACGTTTCCTCGTGAAAGCAGGAACACAACACGCCGTTGTCAGGATCACCACCATGTTCTATCATTCAACAACGTTCAACACTCAAGAATCAATAAGGTGCCAACGTGTTGCCCAGATCGCCAAGGATCGAATAACAGTACGAAAAGGACAGTAGCAATGAAAGGTTGAAAAGCTAAATCACCGTTGAAAGGAACGTTCGCCACAGGACGGATCTCAACTGATCATTTGTCAATCGCAGTGGCTTCCACGTGAGAGGAGCTTCATGATCCGAGCAAATTTGAGATCCGAGCAAATTTGAACCTTCAGGTGATCGTTTGTCAGAACGCAAGAGCAGCCTGACAGGACCTCGCCGTTCACAATGTTTCCAATTCGTGATCCCGCTCGTTGTGACTTTATGACGACTTGACGACCACAAAAAACACATCATGGCAAGCTGCCTTTGGCGTGGGAAGGTGCACAGGCACAGATCTGAACATCGATATTTGTCGGTCTTACGTATGTAGGGGATTAAAATTTGATGAGGGAGGTGGGATGATTGGTGAGATTATCGATCAGTCCACACGAGATATGTAAAAGAAACACCAGTGAGGTACTTTTTATGGTGGGTGTGTCCCTCACTCTGACATTCTGCATTGTCCAGCTTGTCACCATTGATTCATTATCCTGTCACAGCACTTCCGCAATATTCAACACTGCTTCGCAAATTTTAATCGGGCTGTCCTTGAACTGTGCTTTATATTTCGTGTTTGTTCCACATTGTTCTGCAAGCAATCAGGCCAACATTCTCTAAATTTTTGTCACACACGCACAACATCCTTTCCGCAAACAGTTTAAAAGTTGTCACTGTTTTGATAACGAAGTTGTGCACTCAAGAGGCAACAAAATGGAGAGTGCACAGAGCAAATCAAGATGCACTGCAACGATGGGGGGCACCTGGATGTTTTCTGCAGGAAAGTTTCCACTTTTTAAGTTCCCAAAGTGTGCACAATGGCACCAAATGAAGCACAATCAATTGAACACATAACAACTCTCTTTTTTTCTCTTTCCACGTTTACCAATCTCATATTGATTCGAATGGTTTTGTTTGGAAGCTGAACAAACGTTGTTAATTGCAACAAACAGCCATCGGGCTGTGGACGCAGGCACAGCCGATTGGCACGTAGTTTTATGGTTTCCTGCCTCGTGAAAGATTTTGCATGAGAAGCAGAAATTGAGTGCGAAATGTGTGAAGCAGTGATGCACTTCATCTGTCAACTTTCTCATTCATACGGATAGATTCTCATTGGTTTCAGCTGCTTCACATCTTGTGAGTTCGGTGCACTCCAATCTACCTGTGTTGCATGCCTGCTTCAAATTTACGATTGAGCCAAACACTGACTGGAACTAATTCCACATCGATCATGATCCAATTGAAGCCGATGTGCAAAGGAACCACGACAAGACAGAAAGCATTTCGGCACAGTCACAAACATCAGGCGATAAGCGGGATGCCTTGCTGCGCGCAGCTGTGGCGCCGGAAGGGAATTCCGGCGAGAGCTGAGCGAGACGAGTGTACGCACCCGAGCAGCAGTTCCGGGGAGCGGTACCAGCGCGTCGCCACGTAGTCCGTGTAGTTGGCGCTGCCCTGGTTCATCATCGGCCGCGCGAAGCCTTTGAAACGAAAAGTGTCCGTCTTTGTCAAAGATCAGCACTCATCGCATCTTCGTGAGGTCACGACCCAACTTCAGCCTCAACATTCGTCCGAACAGAGCAACAGACGAATGTTCAAACACAAAGACACAAACACCAGTACACTCTAACATGCACTTTCACTGACACACACACACACACACACACACACACACACACACACACACACACACTGAGACAGACACAGACACAGTCTCGCACACACTGAATGCAGGTCTGCAGGGGGTCGCGGCATCTCAATGGGTCTGTGCAAATCAAAAGCACATTCTGCAATTCTTCGGGAAGTGCAAGTGGTATTCAGGTTTGGGAACAGCATTTTGCAGCAAGCAACCTTCAAACTGTCTCATTCCTCAAGTCCTCCGTCTATTTTTGAATTCAGTATTATTTGACAAAATCAGGTTCATTGCCCACAGTTACTACAGAGGAGCTGGCATCATTCAAACAGCAGTGGGCTCACTTGTTTAGGGTCCCAAATTTGTACCCAAACTTTGACCCTACCTGGAAACCATGTACACATTTTTGAAAATGAAATAATGAATGACACCAGTCAAACACTCAACCAAAATACATTTCATAGGTGTACATCCATCATCAAATATTTGTACTTTCTGTGCAGTAAAGTTTAAAATTTGTTCTGACCCAAATGTGTGAACTTTTTGTCCTCATAAACCAAAATTTTTGAACTTTGCATTATCTTTGACCCAAATAAATTAACAAGAATGCTACGCATAAAAAGCGTGTGGTCCATAATGCTATCACAAACATTTGCATATGAATTTACCAGAACTACTTGTTCATGGGACACCAGGAATTGTCTCAGATGGGACCATTCACTTGCACACACACACATACAGACTGATGGCGATTGCACTAAGCATGTGGTCGAGACCCTTCAGGACCACATGCTTAAAAATTGAAAAAAAAGCCCACAAGATCCAAATTTGAAATTCATCTTCACCAAGAAAGTGCTGTTCACATGATTTACTTCCTTGACATCTCCAGGTGATTTGTTTCTGTCATTCACCATTTTGGTCACTCAAAAGTTTGAGCAACCTGAAACAATTGAACAACCTCCTCAAATCACTTGAAAACAACTTCTTTTGCATGATTTGTGTACTGGTGAATTCTGAGATTGTTGTGGTGGCTGGCAGTAGCATACAAAGTCAATGTCTGTCAGATATTCCAGAAATAAGACAGAAATGTATCACACAAAGGTTGAGGATTTTGTCCGGTTCCCTACAGTGGACACTGAACAAATGCTGTTAGTCTGGAGGATTGCCCTCCTTGGGCTTAACGGCTCTGTTCACCCAATTGCATCGGGCTTCCAAACAGAGATTCCAAAGAGAGAGAGAGAGAGAGAGAGAGAGAGAGAGAGAGAGAGAGAAAATGAGTGAGTCAGTGTGCACGAGCTCTCTCTCTCTCTCTCTCTCTCTCTCTCTCTGTCTCTCTCTCACACACACACACACACACACACACACACACACACACTGTTCAGCATCAGAGCTCGAAACAACAAGCACACAAACGGGCCGCAGTCGTTGAAGGTCGACATCGGCTTCAACACAAGTGAAATGCACCTGGAGAACGCTGCTGAAATCTGTTCGCTGTCGGCTCAGTCTGCCGCAGATTAATTCAATGCTGAGATGTTTTGTGTCTGATGCACACACTGTGTGTCACGAACGTAAAAACATCCTTTTGTTTTGTGCAACATGTAAACAGAAGCATCACACAATCCTTGGTGTTTCCTGGCATCGAGGCTGTTGTTCGGTCCTTGTTACGTGTAAACGGTATGCATGTTTGTAAACAGCATCACAGAAATTTGGAAGCCAGAACACATATCTGAAGTGTATAATATTCAAGTGCTTCCTCTGAAGTACAATACGCAACGCACGCTGCAGGGAAGTTGTGTCTATTTTGCCGCCTCGTCACCTTTCGGAGACAGGAAGTTTCAAAGTGAAACGGTTCAAGCAGCCAGAGTGTTCTCACCGAAGTCGCACAGCTTGAGATTGTTGTCCTTGCTGATCAGGAGGTTCTCCGGCTTGATGTCTGCAGGAACATGCCAATACAAAGAAGACGACATTGGACGTGATGAAGTTCTCAGGTTCTCGGAACAGAAACCAACTGCTTTGGTATCCAAAGAGTGATTTCCTTCGAAGAGCGAAATTGATATTTTCTTCGTTACCTCTGTGGAGGATGTCGTTGTTGTGGCACCACTGGATGGCGGTGCACAGTTGAAAGACGAATGACCGAGCCTTCTCGAGCGGAACCCCGTGCGGCATCTCCTCCAGCAACTCCAACATGTTCTGCAAGAAGAACGCACTGTCAAAGTTCTAAGAACGGTTTGGCTGCGCGTATTTTGTTTGTTTGTTTGTTTGTTGTTGTTGTTGTTGTTGTAGTTGCCCTGCTGTTTGACGCGAGACGCGGACGCACGTACCCGCTCGACGTACTCGAAGACGAGGTAGAGTTTTCCCTTGCGCTTGAACGCCTCGCGCAGCTCGACGATGTTCTCCTGCTTGAGCGAGCGCAGCATGCGCAGCTCGCGCATCGTCGTCTTCTTCACGTCGTCGTTCTCTGCAACACAGCGGCGCCCAGCGTCAAAATGGGACAGCGATGTTGATGCACCAGACCAGAGTCAGTGGACAAAGTTAGAACTTAGAACTATGACGTCTTGTCGCCACTACGCTGAAGGATTCTGTCAGGAACAAACTGATCTGTTGCCGGTGTATCGCGTGCTTCTTTTCCCCTTGATGTCTTCCGAAATGCCTTGTGGAGTCTGACATGTGTGTTTGTGTTTGACATCTCCTGTCATCAGTTTCAAAACAATCGTCTCAAATCCTGACTGTGAAGGAAGTGATGAATAATAGACTGAAGCTGTCACCTTTTTTTTTTCTGAGATTTGAAATCAAATTTGACACACGGTCTCAATCGATTCCAATTGGGATCATATGACACAGATACGACAAAGGAAGCCTGTCATCTGGTTTTCTGCAACAGCGCCATTGCTGACGGACTGAATTTCTTCTGCTTTGGGATCACCATGGAGAGAGATGTAAACAATGTCCACGAGAGTCCAGGTTGATCTATTTCTTCTTGCAGACACTGAGTCTTGTTTTGTGTGTGCTATAAAAAGCAACACTGCTGTTTTGGAATGATTTCACCTTGTGTGATGATTCAAAAGTAAAAGAGAACAATCAAGGACCCTGTCAGATAGCCAGAGATTTCGTTGACTTCTCAGGTGTATTCCACTGTTTCGTTTCAGTTGGCGTGTTCTGCTCATAATTTGATTGATCACTCACTTTACGTACCGAGAACGCACGAACGTTACGAGAACACAGGTCACTCGAGACTGGTGCTTGATGGACCGTGTCCACTGGAAGTTGAATTCTCAGAAGAACAAGGCCTTCAAAAATTGTCCCTGTCTTTGGTCGGACAGACTCAACAACTGCCCGGCTGAACAACGAGAAACGTGGCGAAGGACACTCGCACCCGTCTGTTCTTCGTTTCTGACCTGATATTCTCAACAGAGAAACACGTGTAGGATCTTCAGCAACAAATCATCGGTCTGGCATGCGCTGCCCGAGGCCCGAGGTTGCGGTCCAGAATTAGACAGAGAAGACGCGGTTATCAGACAGCGGCTATCTGTGCGGTCACGCAGCGGTGGTCCGTGCACGCTGACTGATGGACGAGCTGCTCGGACGCACGTGCGTCGAGATGCAGACGCTCCAAACAGCCTTGTTCTGCACCATGGGAGGTCAGGTTCTGATTGTACGTGCAGGGGCCAAGTTTATTCTGTTCCTTTTAGCACAACCAGCGTTTTGTAACGCAAATGACCTGACGCAAAATCCTCAAGTCCCTGCCCGTCAACTCGTGTGTCCTGTTGATCTTTCAGAACAAGAAAGCTGAGTTATGAAGACAGGCACCTGTCGAGGCTGTGGAAATTTTCGAGGCAAGAGGAGGACCTTCCCTGAAAATCTGTAGGGCTGACATGACGCACGCAATACTTCATTGTTTGGGGAGGCCCCACCCCAACCCCAACCCCAGGACCAACCCAGGCCCAGGCCTCGCCCAGGCCTTACCCCTTGGGCTCTGCCCAAAATTCTTCCACGTGGGTCAGTGGGACCACCTGGTCCGATGCCACTCCCACTCTTGTCGCCGTCCGTTCTGGCTCATTTGCACCACCGGGCGGCGGGCGACAGCAAAATTAAAAAGTTGATTCGTTGGTCAACAGAGATGAGAGGATCTGTCAGAGATCAACACATTGGACCGATCCACAAGAATTGGACTCTGTAGGGCGATTGAAAGACAGAAAAGTCCCAAACTACGCACACATCACAGCACACGTTCAGATTTCCTCGCTTCTGCCAGTATCTTGCCGCCAAACGCACAAGGATTTGGATCGCTTGTGGCTCCGTTGACTAAATCGATGACCAGACTCCGGTGGTGTTGACAAACTGCTGCGATTGGTTTCTGTGCTCATTCGTCACAGCCAATTTGTCAATTCACAAACAGAAACACAACACCACCGGAACAAACACTTGCGGAACAAAAACGTTTTCACATTCTCGATTCGTCTGGACCGGCATGACGAGATACGTGGACGTTCAACGAACAAACGGAACAAGAACATGTACTCACCCTCGCTGTCTTTGAACTTCTTTATCGCGACCATCTCTCCAGTTTCCTGAAAACAACGAGAAAAGTTGGTTGTTGCACTCGCATGTTGTCAAACCACACACGCACGAGCAACACAAATTTGCTCACCCACAAGAGACGCCAGGTTTCATTCACTCAGAGGGGTATGAACAGGACAGGTTTGTCGCAACCGCGAGACAACAAAGGCTCCCGCGTGAGACAGGACTGGAGTCTCAGACGGAACAATTGTTGCCGGTGCACACATCGAAGCAACACGCTTCTTCCACAAGCATTCAGATCAACTCCTGAAGAAAAGTGTTCACTGACCAACCATCACGTCTGGTGTATCACACAGAATGACAACACAGACGATGAACTGCGTCTCGTGTTTGGACAAACAAACGATCTTGGTTTTTGACACTTTTCCAGTGTGTTTGGAACGGCAGCAGACTGATATTTCGGCTGGGAACCTGTGTAGCTATGCAGGTGCAGAAATGCCTCGGAGGATCCAGCGCCAAACGATATTCAAGCAATTCACCTGGATATCGCATCCGTCTGGTTTTCTCATTCATCAGTTCCTCATCAAATAAGTCAGCGCAGCTAAACACATTCTTCACCCCATATCTCACCTGCTCTGTCATAATAAGAGCCGGGATCATGCGTGAAATATGCGTGCACAAAACGTCAGAAAGACAAGTTTATTGTTCTTGCCAATACAGGAGGAGGGTATTTTGGTCCAGTGATACAAGTTTCCGTGAAGAAATGGTGAATGGTGAAACATGATTCCTTTGCCATCCAGGTGAATAAAAACTTTGGTCAAACATGTGTGTTCAGCGACCATTCACGAACGTTTGCAGGCAGAGTCCGTTGCACGGAACCCGTTGACATTTTCCCGTGTTGGGAATCAGTTTGAGCCCACAGACATCTGTATCAGCTCGTGTTCAACAAATTGAACCGACCTGATCCCGCCTGCTTAACACGTTTGCTCACCTTTGGTTTTACAACTCGGTTGCAATAAGAAGCTTTGAGGCTTCCTGGACGAGTGTTTTCTTCCAAGCACTCGCCTGCTTTCCGACAACCATCAATGCAATTTAGGAGATAAATGCTCCAGCGATACGAGCGCGTGGCCATCGTACATCACGAGGTCTGTCAGTGTCCTGTCCAAACGCAATACGGAGAACGAGGCCGACAGTGCGCTGCTCGCTTGAACATTTCTGTGCTCATCTGTCAGACTGTGAAATGGAAACAACTGGACCTGTGACTTGTCTCTGCATGGTCCAGCACCTCCGATAGGTCTCGTACTCGTCGTTCGTGCACTGCAGTCACGCTGTCACAGATTTTCACTTGCTGACAAAGCAACTGGTACAACAAATGAGGGCCAAGTGTCGGAAATGCCATCATCTCCCAAAAGCAACCTGCACGTTCATGTGGCCAGCGTCGTTGACCGAACTGCCGAAGTGGCTGCATCTGGTGTGTGTAAAATGGGTCCAGACGAAGATCCCGATGATGTTATCTGTTTGGGAACATAGTATGAACGCCTTCTTTCGTCTTTCCCACAACACGAGCTTTCAAAGTGAACTTTTGGCTGGAACTTTGAATGAAGTTCTGTGATTGTTGCTTCACCATGGTAACTTGCACTTTGTTTTGTCCACAGAAAACTTGGCAAGAAGGGGTAAATTGGACCTCTTATCACCCAGGCCAATAGTATCAGGGCACTCCTGAGTATTTATACATCACCCCAAGTGAATGGTCTATCTCAGATCGGCTGCCTCAGCCACAACCGTTGGAGCTCTTCTCCTTCATCACTTTGACTTACTCCCGCTTGTCTTGATCAGTTCAAAAGCGAGTGGTCGTCGTTGTTTTGCTGCCTGTGAAAAACTGCCAATGTCCACGAAGATGAGAGAGCCATCTGACTCAACGGGATCAAGAGTGATGTCAACCGAATGCAGGACACAAAGTTTGATCTGCTCTACTTCCGTTTGAAACAGGGTCCGGTTCAGCACAAGACTGCAGCCACTCCAAACCGGTGCAACACGCTGTTCACACTGGGTCCGTGTCCGTGACGGAAGCAAATTGTGCGTGAAATGGTGCACACACATTTCAATAAAGCTGGCAAAACCGTCCGTCACGGGTGCAGTCATCACGGATCGCGGAAGGAGTGTGAACAGGGAGTGACGAAATGGCCAAACACCCCAAATGAGGAGGCATGGGTGTCTGGCAATTTCAGTTGACTTGAAATGGTCAGACATGGGGTGAACAATCTCGAAGTGCACAAGACAAGGGTGCTTGGTCATTTCACCCCCAAACTAAAACAGGGAGACACGTGTCTGGCTATTTCAGGCTCCTGCCTGAAATGGCCAAACACCCGTGCCTTTTTCGGGGTGTTTCCTCATTTCGTTCCACTGGCCCACATGGTGAATCTACCACAAAGGTTTGAACAAATTTTGACAGGTGCAGACTCAAACCCATCCAAGCTTACACAGGCACACTCTTCTGTCTCTCTTGAGCCAGACATGCTGTCCACAACCGCAACCTTCGCGATCCACTTTTGCCGGTTCCCGTCCTCAACAGCCTTTCAGCGACTTTCAAAACCCAAGGTTTGACCACATGAAGCAATCTTGGTCAGAAAAACGAATTGCCATTGCGTGGAAACACAATAAACAAACATTTGCGTGAAACGTCAGCACATGATCGCTGCTAGAGGAAGTTGCAACTTTTGGGGGAAACTGGGAAAATGAACTCTGCAGTCCAAGCAGGGAATCGCCACGTCTGCAAAAGTCAAGTGAGAGTCCAACTGGAGTCGAGGGAACAGAATCACTGACATGCGGATCACGCTACGAAGCGCAAAACAGCCGGGGATCCAAGAACGCTCAGAGATCAAACAGGTTAAAAGGGCAACGATTTGCCCCAACCCCTCCAGGTTCCAAGCACCAGATATATCCTCTTCACTTCCCGGTCAGTGAGAGCAGACGTTCGAAATTGGAAACCACTTCGCGATCATCCGAGTTTGTGCACAGCAAGGAATGCACACAAAAATTGTTGAAATGCTGGGTTCGGACAACGCAGCGGAAGCAAGAGAGAACATTTTGGTGACAACTCGACGACACGAAAAAAGGTCAACGTGTAACTTACCTTCAGTCTACATTTGAGCACCACACCGTACGCACCTGCAAAAAAGAGCAGAACTTGAAAAACAACTCTGCGAGATCTGGCTTTCGAGCAAACTCAAATCCTCCACAATGGTGCGCGCAAAAATTCACAGTGCACAAGGAAATGCGCTGAACTAATGTATTGACCTGAAGTTCAGACGAAAGGAATGTCAATAGGGATAAGGCAAAACGCAATCCCAATAAGTCCTTTATTGTGGCAAATTCCTTGCCGTGTCAGGCTCGAATGTTTTCGCTGGTTTCCTGGGTTACTGTGACTTGAGCTAATAAACCACCACGAACTTGTGACTTGGTAAATGAAGAGCAAAGCGACTTTCGAGGTGCAAGAACGAACTGTACAGCTTCTCCGCATTGACACCATAGCTCAGCACACAACACCAGCAACGACTCAACAGCGCATTTCAATTTCAAAATTCTTCACGTTTGAGCCTTTGACACTCAAACCATGGATCTCAATGGACGCGTCTGTTCGCGACCTGGCAAGCTGGCGCTCAACCCCAAGTGAGAGACCTTTGACCACGTACGTTGGTCTCCTTTAGTACAAAACTGAAACTGTAAAGTGCTTGTGCAGAACTTTTCATGTCCAACTGGATGTTCAGCCATTTGCGTTTGACGTTTCGGTGCAAAAACTGTTTCACCAAACCATTCTCCGCGACATGCCATCAGCGCATAAAAATGCTGGTGGAAATACAAGTTGTGAAATGCGACTGAGCATGACGAAAAACACTGATTTCGTGTGGTAAATGAAGCCGAATTCGAATGAAAACACTTCAAAGTTTTGCGTGGAGTTCTGTTCTGGAGAGGAAAAATCGAAGCTGATCGATCGTGTTTGGAGAGAGTCTGGATTCATCACAATTACATCGATTTTTTTCCAAGTGAGAATTTTTGCCTCAGATTTGACAGTGATAAAAGAACGACATTGACTTCTGTCTAGTTCTCCCCTCCTCCTCCTCCTCCTCCCAAACACAAGAACCGTTCCTCGCACATGCCTTGTGGTTATGTTGTGTCCGACCTCCAACCAGCGAAATACGTTGCCTCCAACGGATCTGGGGGGGGGGGGGCGACCCCCCTAAACTCCCCTCCCACCAAAACTTTGCGCAGCGGACACAAACTTTTCCCCTTTTTGCACGTGAAACGTTTTGAAGGTGAAATTTTGAGCCTCACTGACCACCACAACAAAATTTTCACCCCTAATTTGAACCTCCGGCGAAGACCAAGGTCCCCCTTCTGGCCCGATCCTGGATTCTGCTGACGACGATGCCAACCCAGCGTTCAACTACAACTACTACTACAACCGAGGCATAACTATGCTTCACTCCTGGGGGGGGGGGGGGGGGGGGGGGGGGGGGGGGGGGGGGGGGGGGG
>JAAUXT010109975.1_pt1 | contig 15468 bp, 14 predicted proteins | sample 7278171 | NCBI WGS metagenome assembly JAAUXT01 (sample SAMN14350112, study PRJNA611818) | marine sediment metagenome | isolation source: surface marine sediment (1.8m) | place: French Polynesia: Moorea | collected 2018-08 | reverse complement strand
CCCCCACCCTACCGGACCCCCCCCACCCTACCAGACCCCTCCCCCACCTGTCATGACCAGAAATGAGTGGCCATCAGGGTTCTCACCCGAAACTTCTTGTTGACTGGCCCCAAGTTAAAATGTCCAACACAAGCCTGGATGGCTGCTGGGTGGGTCACTGCCATACCCATTCTTTCCTGATATTCCATGAGGAAATGCAAAATTGATTGTCTCAGGCATGAAAAAGCCTCATGCTCAATCAGTTTTTGCTGTTGCTGTTGGGATGCCATTTCAAAAAGAGAGGAAAAACCCAAGTCACATGATCACATGATCACCCCATGGGAGAGGGATGCAGGCTAAAAGCCAGCAAAATAGTGATATTGTGCTATTTTCTATCTATTTTCTATCCAATTAATTATTGTAAAAATATACATAAATGTTAAAATTGTTGCTGAGACCAGCACCCCCTGGTGGGGGAGGAGTGTGGTGTGACACACCTGACCCAAATGTTAGAACCACTACTCACCAGATGGTGTGATTGTACATAATGAAAAAAAATACAGAGGTTCCCGCCCTTGGGAACAGTCTCTCCTGAGACACCAAACCGATTGTTTGTGATATCACTGCAAAGTTCGGACACTGCTTGACCCACCTTCCAACAACACGAGGTGTGTCTGGGCATTTGCGAAACAGATCCTTGGCGGTTTCAGTCCTGTGATGGACACTCAGAAATTTACTTGTTTTGCCAACTGAGCCTCGTTTTTTGCAGCAACAATTGGAGGCGAAGCAGCAGAAAGGTCTGATCGACAAAAACACACTTCTGTTGACCGTCGAGGACCCCAAAGCTCGCGTCGGCAGCGGTGGCGCGACACTGAACGCACTCTACGTGGTCGCGGAGCACCTGGGCGCGAAGCTCGGCCACACCATCGTGACGGCAGACATCCTGCAAGACGCGCACATACTCATCCTGCACATGGGCAGAAACTACCCGTTCGATTCGTGCGGACGGACCTTCACCAGTCTCCCGATCACACACAAGGAGAGCGACGATGTCGAGTTCGTCTTTACCAACTTGGACATGTTACTGAGTACCGTGAGCAATTTTCTCGCCGTCGACTCACCCGGAGTTTGGGTTTGTAGCACCGACATGATCTTCACTGCGCCCGTACCTCTTCCAGCCAACACCTTCCGAGATAAACATTTCTGTATCATCGCAACATCGGCATCGCACAGGTACGCACGTAACCACGGTGCCTTGGTGATTGGAAAAGACGACGTTGTCGGCGAGATTGTCTACAAAGGCAAACCGGACGTGCTGAATGAGCACTTTCCGTCGGGAGACGTTCCTCTGATCAGCGGCGTGGTCTTCATCAGCACAGAAATGGCAGAGCGACTCATTTCACTGACGACCATTCCACCGCTGGACGCATGCACCTACATCGGATTGGACAACGGAGCGCAACCCATCGAGCTTTCCATCTTCTTTGACATGGCAGGATCCATGTGCATCAACGTGGACGAAGACTTCTTCGTGACTGGCGGGGGAGTCGGGATCTACGGCAGCGTCGGAAAGGTGACTGGTCCCAGAGCGGCGGCTATCAAGCAAGCGCGCTCCATCTTGTGGCGGGAATTGCACGATGCGTACAGAGTGCACGCCGTGATGACGGACCAGAGCCAGTACTGCTACCTGGACCACACCGCCAGCACACACCACGGCACTCTGCTTGCAGGAACTGTCCTGAAACAAGGTGACATGTACTGGGAATGGAAAGCCGTTGTGCACTCCCAAGTCCCGAGTAACAGCATGGAAGACCACGCAACTGTCATCAACTCTATCGTGGAAGACGGTGCGCAACTGTCAGGAAAATCGATAGTATCGAATTGTCACATTCCAAGCGCTGTACAAATTGGACTTGATTCTTGCCTGGCTGGTCTCCGCACCACCGACTTCCATGGCTTGACCGACAAGATGCTGCCTGAGAGGATGTACATCCAAGCCTTCAGAATCGAAATGCCTATTCTGGGGAAAATGACGAAGATGAAGGTTCTGACGATTGTCGGAAAGTTTGACGAATTGACAGCGCCGATGTGGAAAGGAGCGAGCACGTTCTGTAACAGCCCTTGGGTCCTGTTCCTGAATGCAACAGGTGAGAATACGGTTCGTTTCGTTTTGTGTTGAAGTAGCCCGTGTCTCAAAGACGAAGCGTTTTCAGTGTGCCAGCAGTTTGACAACCTTGACATGTGTGTTGCAGGAATTACAAAGGAGGATTTGTGGCCACCACATGTTGAAGAGGACGACATGAACATCATGAACGCTAAGTTGTTTCCAGTCGCTCACACAGACAGAACACCAAGCCTTGCCGACATCCTCTGGTTGGCCAACACGGACAGCACTGACCGAACCTTGCTGCAGCCGTGGCGGTCTTCGTGGAGACTCTCACTGGCTGAGGTGAGTAAGGCCACGCGAACGTGTACCAAAGGGAAATTCGGCTGTTTGACAGCACTCAGCCAAACCATACTTTGTCTTGCCATCAAGCACAGACACTTTCAATTGTTGTTTTCCTTTTCTCAGGTTTTATCCCTGGTTGACTACGAAGAGGAATTCGCCTGGAGAAACGAGCTGTTTTTCTCCGTTGGCGAAGCCAGAGCGAAACAAATTCTGACTGAGGGAGAATCGCTGGGTCTGTCCAAGTTCTTCGGAAACGCTGTTGTCGAAGCGTACCACGCGCGCGTTCTGGAGGCGCTCGACGAAATAGCAGCGACATGTTCTTCTCCCGGAATCGCGGCCAGGACCTTGGCGAGTATCGCTGACGTGTTGGGGCATCTGGCGGGAGGCAAGGGCGGAATGAGAAGTGGTCCCGCCGGGAACAAGCAGTGGAAGTTGGGATTTGATGAGCTAGAAAGGGGAAACATTGCCGATGGTGTCCGAGCCCTTGCGAGAGAGAGGGGTAACTGGTTGGGGAGACCCGAGCACTTGGTGAGAGCGGCGCGACACTACGAGGGCGCTGCGCAGATCTTGATTCGCCATGCAGTTATGACCGCGCGTACATTCGTCAGCCTTTCCGAGGGCAGCCCAGCTCCGATGAATTGTTGGGTGGTTGCTGAATGTCCCGCAAGGTTGGACTTATCAGGTGGTTGGTCTGATACTCCTCCCATCACGTACGAACACGGAGGTGCAGTTGTCACTGTTGCCATCCAGGTTGACGACAAGAAACCGATTGGCGCAAAAGTGCGCCGCATTCCAGACCAGCACCTCCAGCTGCACGTTGGTTCCGGCTTTGCGAAAAGTGTCCTTATTTTGAAGGAAATTGAAGATTTGGCCGACTACAATCAGCCCCACGCTCCCGGTGCTCTACTCAAGGCAGCGCTTTACTGCGCTAAAGTCGTTGACCCCGATTCGGCTCTGCACACGCAGCTGAAAGAGAAATACGACGGAGGGTTTGAGATGGCGGTTTGGTCCAACCTGCCCCAGGGTTCGGGACTCGGTACAAGCAGCATCCTTGCCGGGGCCCTTCTCGCTGCCTTGTGGAGATGCATCGGGAAGCAGTACACACTGAAGGACCTGATTCACGCCGTCCTTCATCTCGAGCAAATGTTGACAACTGGAGGTGGATGGCAGGATCAGGTGGGGGGGTTGGTTGGTGGTCTGACTCTCGGCACTTCTGGTGTTGGCCTGCCTCTTTTGGTCAACTTCAAACGGTTGGCTGTTAGCAGTTCTGTGATAGCCCGTTTGAACAAACAGCTGTTCTTGGTTTACACAGGAAAAACCAGACTTGCGCGCGATTTGCTTCAGAATGTGATCCGCCAATGGTATGCAAGGCTGCCTGGAATCGTTGCCACTGAAGACGATTTGGTGAAGGGCGCGCACGTGTGTGTCAGTGCAGTCGAACATGGTGATCTCCCTGCTCTGGGAAAGTGCATGGAAAATTATTGGGCTCAGAAAAAGCGCATGGCACCTGGTTGTGAGCCGGCCATTGTTGCGTCCATGAGAGTAGCATTAGAATCGTACGCGCTCGGAATCACCATGGCTGGTGCTGGGGGTGGAGGGTTCCTGTACATTTTGCTCAAACCAGAATTCTCTGTCGACACGCTGCGCGACGTGCTCAGCGGAGTGGAAGGGGCTCAACACGTCACTATTCACAGGGCGCTGGTTGATGAGAGCGGGTTGACTGTTCGTCTCACAGATGAGGTGGACAACATGGAAACGTGCTGATGCGTTCGAGTCGACCTCATGATCAAAAGATGGACCGTTGATTCGGTAAATTTGTTGGGGTGTTTTGCTGACTTTACGCTGCACAATTTTGTGACGGAATGATTGCTCTGCTGTTAACTGTTCCTTCCAATGATATTTTCAAGAGGTTTTCTGTGCACTTGCAGAACTTTGTTCGTTGGCACGAAATAACAAATTGTTGTTGCACCGTACTGTGATATTTTTTCTAATCAGGAGGGAAATTATTTGTCTTCATGTCATCCATCATGACAGTGAACACGAGCGGATTGGGAGTTCGACCGCTGACCCCCCCCCCCCAGAAAAAAGTATAACAACCAAGCACTCCAGTTTGAGTCGATCAACTCAACATGTGAGAAGGAATAGCCTCCTCAAATACCCCCCCCCCCCACCTTCAAATGGCACGCGGTGCAAATCAGAAATTTTTCACCCACACAACTTCAACGTGATAACTCCAAGCAAGGGTGGGTTTGGCCGCTTCGAAATCGTGAATCTGTTGGAAGGGAGCCTTGAGGAGCACAAAAAGAACGCAATCGAATGTTGTATTGTCGATAATTCTGCTCACTTTCTGAAAAATATATTGTACAACAAATTGGACAGTGTCTGTGTGCTCGTTGATTTTTCAATGGGTTCTTGAACTTCGGCTATTTTGAACAAAATGGAACCCAAATTTATCAATGAACAATCAACATTGAACAAATAGAACATTTTCAATTGGTGATGACACAATTTGCTGCTTGATGCCTTTCTCAGCTGTTCAGCAATTTAACATCATTCCATTCAAAAGCTTTCTGCTTTGAAAAGCTGAGATATCTTTCAAAACGAGTATGCCTTGCAGGGCATTTGTCGCGCGTCTGCCCGAGCTGTTGCCAGATTTCACTCACAAGGTTCCTGTCTCAATTTGGAGCTGAGATATGGGCTTTTGAAATTTTGTAGTCATCATGGATTTCATTTTTTAAGTGCGCGGCCGGCTCTGCCGATAGGACGCGCGCTTGTTGTAGTAACACCTGTCTGTATGTATGTGTACCGTACCGTCTCGTGTATAAGACGCACTTTTTTGCCCCAAAATCAGGCATCAGAAGGAGTGCGTCTTTTACATGAGTATATTTAGATTTCTTGAGATACAAAGGGAGAAATAATAATTTAGTAGAGTGAGAAAGACTCTTCTTTCATTGATGAGTTTCAAATTAGCTTTGAAGTTTTAGCTTCAAGCAATCAAGCCAAAATACAGTATTCATGCCCCTTATTTATTTGGAGACAATCATGATGATTCTAAATTTGAGTAATTTTGAGTTATATTGATGACTTTTGAAAAGAATTATAAAAGCTGATTTTGGCTTTTAAAAAGTAAAACTTGGGGTGCGTCTTATACATGAGTATGTTGAAATTGTGCAGTTTGGTCACTCAAAACATGGGGTGCATCTTATACATGAGTGCATCTTATACACGAGATGGTACGGTACATGTTGAGTTGCCAGGGGGGGGGTTACTCAACACACTGAAAATTAGCCAGGATCATTTTTGGGCTATTTTAAGCATTTTGATTTTTTTACCCATGTTGAGTTGACCAGCCCATGTCAAGTTATAGGGGGGGGGGGTAACTCAACATAATGAAATTTAACCAAGATTATTTTTAGGTATTTTATGTATTTTTCATTTTTTGATCATGTTGAGTAACTTAACATGGGCTGGCTGGGTAACTCAATATAGGCTGGCTGGCTAACTCAACAAGGAAATTTTCAAAATTTTCTGAAATAGCCAAAAAATCTTTGGGGTGAATTTCTATTTTTCTGAACTGGCGTAAGACCGCGCGCTTTTAAGGCGATAGCCTACTTGTTCCCCAGGTCCAATTGATGTTCATTGAATGGCAGTACTGTTGCTTGTTATCAGTACATCAATTGCGCAAGAATAAAGAAAGACCCAAACACTGATGAACAAATGTGGAACCAGCCAACAACATTCTTTTTAGGTGATTTGACGGATTGGCACTGTTCGGCTTGAAAAGCCGAACAGTGCCAATCCGTCAAATCACCTTCAGGCATCGTAGATAGAAATCCTGTGGACAAAGGGTTTGGAATGAAATAGAAGTACTGTTTCCAACTTTTTGGGTCCATTTGTACTGTTATTGGTCTGAGATGCAGTACAAAAAAGGAAATGGTCCAAATCAAGTGTGGCTAGTTTTTAAGGGCAAAAAGCTTAAATTTGATTCAGGTTTTTGGTTGGTTTCATTTCAGAAAATATAAATTGCTCAGAAAGTATAAATATTTAATAAAAGATGTATATTGGGCAAATGCAGAGGATTTGTTTGTGCATCTTTTAGATATATATAATTTGTATAATATGGGTAAATCCTGTCAACAGCTGTTTTGAAATGCAAAATGAGTTCAACTTTGGGCTTTTTAGTTCCATTTGGTCTGTTCTGAGTTGAAGATAATGTACAAAAAAATAGAAGATCCAAATCAAGCATGTCCAGTTTTAAGTACAAAAAGCTAATTTGGAGCATATTGTTTTCATTGCTTTCATTTCAGAAAATGTGAACTCACTCAGAAAGTACAAGTATTTTTTATAAAGAAAAATGTAAATTAGGTAAATATGGAGGATTGGTTGATACATCTTTTGGGTGCGTTTAATTTACAATTTTCCAAAACATTGACAGAGTTTTCAGGTCACTAAAAGTGAGGATTCAATTTTTTTGAACTTTTTTGCATTCATTAGGAATGTTTCTATCTCAATAGGAAGGTTATATTGACATGTGAGAGAGATATCTGAATATATATTGACACAGTTTTCAGTCAATATGTTTGGTCACAGTTAATTTTTGGTCACAGTTTTCATATATATGTGACATTTTGCACCAATTCTAAATTATTTGTTTGTGACAAATTTATGTAAAGCAAGGTGAATAAAGAAAATTTGTTATATCTGGGGCTATGTGTTTGTGTGTGTTTATTCCTGGTGGCCCAAGTTTTGCTCATATTCAATCAGTCAAATCACCGCGAGCTCCCTGGAGCTATTTTTCACAAATCCATCAGAAAATACTTCAAACCCATAACTGCCAACCCTGAACTGAAATTTTAATATTTTCGCCACTTTTTGAATTCAACCCCACCATAGCCTCACTCAAAATGGTCACAGCCTCATCAGAAAATAAACTGTAGAACACTTTCTGAGTGGGCGAATGACTAAATTCGAAGTTGAAACTCGGGACCGCTCCCTCTGCGCAATAACAATTTAACCCGCTGTATCAGTTGGAGAAAGTGGGACCTGATCATCGTAAAATGGAAATTTTATTTTTGGCAAATAACGCATGTCTTGAAGTGACAGCTTGATAATCTGCAGTCCAGCAAGCTCAATAAGTCCAAGAGTGAAACGAATACGCCACCTTTGATGCATGTCCCTCAACACAGCGTGAAGAAGTGAAACAAGAACATGGCAGTTTCCAGTTCAACGTCGATTTTTCTGCTCTCGCTGTTGGGTGTGCCGATGTCATGGGCAGTGAACACCGCTTCAACTTTACACGGTGAAGTGGGGCTGCTCTTGTCGGGGGTGACTTGCCTCTGTGTTACTGCCTATTTGACACATCTGTGTGTTCGCAGACCGGATCAACAGACCGACTACCTGTTTTATGGTATGTTCTTTTGTGCAAGCCCATTCGATTTCACGGTGCTTGTTGTTCTTCGAGAGGCTGAGGAGGTGTTAGGGACTCAACGACTGCACATGCGAACAATCGAACAAAGATGGTAAGAAACGAACACTTCCGCATCGTGTCTTTGTTCTTCAGTTTTCTCTCTGGGGACGTTTGCTTCCGTGGTTGATTTGATCATTTCACTGGAAAACGACGGCATTATTCACGGATTCATGACTCAGTACCTGAAGAATGGCGAACCATATCTGAAGACAGCGTACGGCACACTGATCAGTTACTGGGATGGTATTGCACATTATGCGATGTATCTCATGATGCTCTCTGCCAAAGCGTGGAAGTAAGTAATCACTTGGAAGCTTTTGGGCTTGCAGTTCTCACACCTAGAAAACCAAAGAACATGCATGTCGAGAACATTGAACGCTTCATTTCAGCCAGACGTTCTACAGTGTCGGACTGTATTGGGTTGGTTCAATTGGAAATAGCATGATCGTCCTGATTTGCGGTATTTTCTTGGGTAAATGTCAAGATTGTTTTCGTCGCTTTCACACGAAAGTGTGGAACACACCAAAATTCACGTTGTCGTTTTCTCCAGACAATTGTCAGAAAAGTTTCTCAATTGCTCACACAGGAACTCATGGGTGGCGGTGGTCGAGTTTGCTGAATGTTCCTTACTGCATTATCCCCATAGCGTGTGGAGCAAGGTTCTTTGGAGAAAGACCGAGGCAGTCTATTCCAGCCGAACTAGTGAGCTCTGCCTTTCACAAATGTGTTCAACGCAAAAACAACACAAATTCTGCGCTTCTTCTGCCTCAACAACAAGATTTTGTTCTTTGAACTTGCCCATTTGTTTTGCAGGCAAAGCTGGAGCACAAATCTGTGTGGAAAAGACCAGCAGACCTTGGATTTTTGCTGTTTGCTGTTATTGCCTCAGCTTTTGCACTTTACCGCGGCCTGGTAAGTCAGTTGTTGTGGAATCGATTGGGCGTTTTGTTCTGTGGGTATCCGTGAATGACTTGCTGGTTTGTGCTTTTCAGATAGTTTTGGGATGCCAGGTTCCTATCTTTCGGTATTACTTGGATACGTACGAACCTTTCCTCGGGGATCTGACTGCATTTCCAAAAGTTCAGGTGACTTCGTTGTTTGTGGTGTTAGTTTTTTTTTATTCACGACAAAAACACATGTTTCCTCGTACATTCACAACCCGCAGACTCACTCACTCACGTGACTTCCATGTATGGTGCACTTTCGCCATCCTGGGCTCTTCCTGATGATCAAAGTGAATGTTCATTGACCTTTTCAGATGCTGGTATTCATGTTTCACTTCGTGCCGTTTTACGCGATGAGCATCTACGGTTTGATCTGCCCCGGCCAGTACTGGATGCTCGACTGGTCATTGTTTTTTGCCGGAGCTGCAGCACAAGTGCGCATACTTTGTCTTGGACATTGCTTCCTGTTTCAAAATATTCAGCCTCCAAGACAAGGGAAATCGGAGTCTCCAGTGCCTAACTATGGACAATTTGATTCTTACAGGCACAATTCGCACACATTGGAAGTTCCTTGCATCATCGTACTCCGTACGTCATGAGAGTGCCTCGGATTACTTCTGTGCGTCTGGTGTTTTGGGTGGTCAACCTCACCCTGTTTGCAGTGCCACAGCTGCTGGCATATCGATGCTGTCAATATCCAGAGTTCTTCATGCCAGCCCGTGCAGAAAGAAGAAAGTCTTCCATACGCATTCCAGGTTCTTTCCCGCGCGCACAGAGAACGAAAATCGACTGAGTTCCAAACGCCGATTGCAGCACTGAAAAGCATTTTTCTTGCGCAGTCGTCTCCAATGCATTCGTCCTGACAAATCGGTCATAATCTGTAAAGATAAACACCACGCAACACCTCAAACTTTTCAAGTGTTCCATCTGTGCATCGAGATATTTGCAGCGCTTCTCAAGCCACAAGCACGAATTCGACATATCAGATCATTTCTTCAAAATTGTCAGTGTTTCATATCGTGTGAATTGATTTGAAAAAAGAAACAAAAAACAAAACGTGTTTTCTGACATTTCTTATTTTGTAACTTGACGTTTATTATGCTGCATAGAAGATTGCTCAGACAATGACTTTGTCGACTAAAACGCAACGGGAAGCCCCAACGTCAGTGGCTACGCAAATTTTAAACTCGATGTACGAGTTGTAGATCATGCGTTGTACAAAGGGCTCTGTTGAAAATCCTCCGCGCACTGTCACACAACCGTCAAATTACAGGAACAGGCGTGTTCGGGTTCTGTGAGAAATCGTTCCACGAAGTCGAATTTTTTGCAGCGGACGCCAGAAGCCTGGACGCCAATCTAAACATGGCAACTTTTTCTGACCGCTATTCTTTTCGAAAAGGCAGAAGTTACCAAAAATGCAGCTGTTTCAGCGGTTTTCACACAGAACGTTTCGTGCTCGCGAGGACTGGTTTCGGGTCGAGACAAGACTGTTCGTACAAAGAGAACGCGACGAAATTTTTGTGCAGACAGCAGAAAAACATGGGACTCTGGTCCGTCCAGATGGTATCTGCACGAAACTGGTCCACGTCAGCACTAACGGCGCGGTGTGAAAATCATGTTTCAAGTGGACGACATACCGAGAACAAACTCACAAATTCAACTTCGCGCGACAGCTCTGACAAACCGACAGGGCAAAACGAAAAGGATGTCAGGCCTCCGGGAACCAAAACTGAATGGGAATTGGAACGCAGCGCTTCAGTTAAAAAGTGATCTCTGCTTTCCTCCACTGCAGAAACAAAATTTTGTGCTGGGACACACACACACACACACAAAAGAAATGAATCGCGATAAACTCTTAGGACACAATATTGAAAGATAGTGTGTGGATATGCGAACACAAAGCTTGTTTTGGCAATACAGGCTGGCGAAACAGTTCGTGCATGAGTTTGACCAGTGGAAAATATTTCAATGAACGAAAAACAGGCAGCCGGAATTTGGATGAGGGTGACAAGAGCACGCAAAACAAAAGGGTCGGTCAAATATAATTTATCTGATTCACTTGTTATGTACACGCATGAAGCTGCAAAGACAGCAGCTGTACGAATTTGTTTGGTGTGTTTGTAACATAGGTATCGGGTTTGTAAGTTTTGATTCGGCAGCAGCATAGCAGTCGTAACACTAAACAAGCAAGAAAGCAAAAGTACAGCTCAGCTGCTTCAGGGCCAACAAATTTACCTTGTCCACCACAGATACATAAATGTCGCAGGTTCATAAATACAATTACCAAATATGTACACGGAAACAGCAAGCGAGAAACAACTGACAAAATCATTACTTTGTATCTGTCGTCTTCTCGAGTTCAACGGAATCTTCGGCACAAATGATACGATGTGTTCCTGTCGACGCTTGATGATCGGATCTCAGAGAAACAAAAAAACGAACAACGCACAACTTGTTCATCGAGATGAACTTTTGGTCAGCGACGGCTGACCTGTGTGATCATAAACTTTTCAGTCAGATTGAATCTTTGAGCTTTCAGCTTGTTCCAATCCGACACTGCACCGGATTGAGTCTTTTGACACGTTTTGCGGTCAATTCCACGGGTTAAATTTTGCGATGTTGCTTCTGATGACTTGACTGTGTCTTCTTTATGATGTGCCAATCATTTTATGATCGTCTGTTTTGCTTCGTGCACCAGTCGTTTTCGTCATTGAGATGGACAAAACCGAGATCAAATTGAACACAAAAGAAACGTCCCTTTTGAACGAACAGACAACTGAGATCTTTGTGACGAAAGCAATTGGGCTTTTGCAAGGAAAGCATACCAACTGAGTATTACACATGGGAAACAATAAATAAAAGACCCCCCCCCCCCAAAAAAAAAATTAACATGGTGAATAAAATCAAGAAAATAGGAGACACAAAGCATTCTGTACACTGACTAGAAAGGTCAACTTTAATGCCAAAGAAACGTGCAAAACTTACATTCACTCAATGACCAAAACACGGGACAGGCACAGCCCTGCTTGGCTTTTTTCACTGTTGCGCCCCGATCCTTGCAATCGCAAACTCAACTTCAAACAGGTAAAAGAAAAGACTGATGTCAGCTGCAGCTGTTCCGAGCACAGTCGACGACAGCACAGTCAACCAGGAATCCGGAGAAACCAGGTCTCCTTGTTTGCAGTGACTAGTACACACACAAAATATGGCAATAAGTATAACATTTCTTTCTCTGACTGCTGAAGCATTCGTTTTCAGTGAATGGCATCATCGACACTTACACAAAAAATATATATGTACAGCTTGTGTGTTTCACGTCTTGTGTGTAACATGCAGTACTCACGTGGAGATTACAAGAAAATACTTGGTCATCGCTGGTTTTGTTCAGCAACTGAAAACACTTTTCAGTCACAACTGGAAACTGATGTCCTCGAGTTTCGTATCTACATTGTACTTACAACGTGTGACAGATGCACAGAAAAACCGTACAGCTTTGAATTGTTTGAAATACATGTATTAGGCACATCGACATTGGTGGTCACCATAAGAATCTAACTAATGTAAAGTTATCTGATCAAGTTCACATGTTGGAATCGATTGTCAAATTTCAGAATAAATGTGTGAATACTCAAATAGATTATCTGACACTGTCACTTCAGCACTGGATGACGACCACAGCAGACATACATTTTGCCATCGTCTCATTTTGGAACAATGAACCAACAGCAAACGCTGTGTTTCCGATTGCACCGTTTTTCATTCATCAAGCTCGTTTCGTCAACCACAGCACTGCACCTTTGCATTCAACGGATGCACGGTGGGTTCAACGTCAATAAACTCACAAGTTTTGCCTCAAAATATTGCATACGCAAGTTCCTATTATGGCATAGTCAAAAGATTGCTTTGAAATGTCTGGATTTTCCTTGTCCAACACAGCTTCTTGACCCTTTTCAGTCACCATCCACGATTTCTGTCGGACGTGAGGACCTGTAACGAAGTCTGCTCCTCCACAACAAAGCACTCGGAATGAGACCAACTTCCCTCCCCTCGCATGGACGAAACGAAGCGTGGCAACATCGCAGGTGGAAAATGCCATTTCGTGTTCAAGCACACGCAACCTGTGAACTTCTCGGGAAACTCGGTCCGCAAACAGTTCAAATCAAGTGACTCGGACTGAACCTCAATGGGATTCGATGAAAAGGGCACAATTTCCAAAGCACACGTAATGGTCTGTGACGACGTGCCGGCACGTTCAGGACAAAATGTTTCGACACGAAATTTTGTTGTCAATGAGACTTTTGGCAGGAACAGAACAACCCAATGTGTTTCCTTGTGCCTTGAAGATTGAAAAAAGTCTCGGTCGGCGTAGACAATGAGCTTGCCCACACCAGCAACACCTAACGCTACCGCTTGGAAGGGGGGGGGGGAGACAACAGGCGCGTCTCCAACTGCGCATGTTCCCTCAGGTGAGGACAAGACAACGGTCATCAGCACTGATGATAATTTGGTGTTCAGAGGCTGAGATTGACCACACTGTGGTCATCACCAGCCACCATGAAGACCGCGGTCATCAGGAGCAATGAACTCGTTGTTCAGGGGGAAGCGGGGGGGGGGACAGAACCACACACGTCATCACTCAAATGATTGTACTTTTTTGGGGTCTTTCGCTTCAGAGGAACACAACTTTGCTCGCTTACGACGCGTCCATGTAAAAATGTGGCTGTTGGTGCACAGAAACCAGTCAAAAATAAAACGTCTTGCTTTTTGTCTGCCAAGTCCACACTTTCTTTTGACAGAATGCAAATACATGCAAGCGTTCACACAGCTCAAAGAATCCAGTGAAGTGTCAAAATAGCACACTGTTCGCAGATTGAGTTGGAATGAACTAAAGGTGACGGACATCATAAAAGCTCGTTGACAACCGGATGCAACAATGACATATGTTCAGCTCCTTTTATCGGCAACTTGGAAATGCTGTAGTGATGGATCATGAGCGGTATGGAATCAAACGGCTGCGAGAACTGACCCAAGATGTACTTCGAATCCCTCGATACAATCTTCATGTGCATGAATCCCCGAGCACTCCTGCAAATAAAAAACACAAAGCGCCGTGAGAGCCAACAAACACCACTGCCATAATTGACGAAGGGACAAAAACAAGAACGATAGCTTCGAAAAGAGAGATCGGACTGTCCACTCTGACAGTGAAAAAGAATTGTTCGCCACTTGAATCGGACAAATGCGGAATTTTAAGTGGACTTACTTGAGAGAAAGCGAGTAGTCCAATTTGTTGCTTTCGCTCATCCGCACCAAGTAGCTTCCTTCCTTGTGCACTCGAAGCAAATTTTCGGCGTCAACCCTGCTTATCGAGCCGTGGTACCATCTACAAGGAAACCAAAGAAATAATATCCACGAACTGCTCCACATTTTGCGTCCGACCTCATTCAAATGGGCTGAGTGATGCTGCCCTATGGCCAGTTTGAAGTTGCACAAAGTTCACAGCGGCGCACTCGCAAGTTCTGCGTACTCAACGCCTCAATTCAGTGCGCAGCCGCAAGAACACGAGAAACGTAAACGCACTCGGCTGCCACTTTCATGCCGCAAGGTTCACGGACACCAGACGTTTTCGTTTTGGTGAACCTGAACCCGAGGAATGAGGGGAAGGGGGTTTACAGAACACGAACATTATTTCTTCGTGCCAAAACCGTTCTGCCAGAATCTGCAGGTGGGAATAGGACGGCTGCTCCTGACCTTGATTGCAAAAAATGCTAAATTTGCTGAGCGTTGTGTTGGGGGGGGGAGGTTCACTCAACTTTGAATTTTGAAGTGCATTTTTTTGCCAGTTCCTCCCGGTTCAACAGTCTGAGAGTCCAACAGAGGGCCAGATTTTGTTCAGTTTCATCTCGGGGGGAGGAGCCAAGTTGTTTGTGTGGTCCGAGTTTGCCAAATTTTATTCCGTGCCCAACACCATGACAACAGAACTTCACCCTTCAGGGTTCAAGCAGTAAGAGGCATATTCTCGAAGTTTATGTTGGTGCCTCTTCACCCTGACTGTGCTGAAGAAAATAGGTGGGTGGTCCCGTACACCACTTCGAAAACCTCTGACGCCTTGGTGATTTGCGCGTGCACAAAACGGAGCGTGCCAATGTAGTCAGCATGTGCACTGCACTTCAGGTTCCAAACAAAAATACCAAGGGAGAACCGAAAATTGTACCCCTGTTGCTCCAGAGGCACGCTGGGGTCGATTCTCTCGCCCATCGCGCTCCACGCCCGCGCACCGAGGTCCAGGTTCAGCTTGTGTTGCTTCTTCTTGGGTGAGGCGCCCTGATGGTGCGGACTGTGCGACGCTGGAGACTGACCCGACCTCGGACTGCTGTCAGACGACGACGCTGAAAAGATTCAAGATTCAGTCACACTTCCTTCCACCTCTTGCGTTTCACAAATGCTGGTGAGATGTTCATGGCGTGAAACTCCACACTGATCAAAACAGAGCTTTGATTATTTGTATCATGCGATAGTACGAGGCTCTTTCCACTTCTGATGCGCGCTGCATGTTGACTTGGCATGCTAATTTGAACTCGACTGACCTAAATACCGGTTAAATGCCTTGTGCAGTGGACAAGTGCTTG
>JAAUXT010028187.1_pt1 | contig 15473 bp, 8 predicted proteins | sample 7278171 | NCBI WGS metagenome assembly JAAUXT01 (sample SAMN14350112, study PRJNA611818) | marine sediment metagenome | isolation source: surface marine sediment (1.8m) | place: French Polynesia: Moorea | collected 2018-08 | reverse complement strand
TCGATCAAAGGTGTGGGTCTAGCCAGTATAACGAGATCCTTGATTTTCGTGAGGCGAATCTGGCCGCCACCCACCTCGACACCATAGGGCTCCAGCGTGCCCAAGGCCCGTGACAGGTTCTCCGGTGTCATGCCCAGCAACGAGGCAAGGGTGCGCTTGTCGATGGGCAGCGTCAGCTCACCTCTCGCACCCTGCCTTTCATGCTCGCGCAGCAGATAGTTGGCAAGACGCTCCACCGCCGTCCTGAGTTTCTGATGTTTCAACTCCTTGACGACGCTGCGGTAGCGGATTGCCAGCTCCCGGACGATGGCTCGCGCAAAGGCTGCGTCCTTCTCCATAGCGAATCGGATGTTTTCGGCAGGGATCATCAGAATGCGAGATTGTTCGATGCTGCGTGCGGACATCAGATTGACGGCGTCCTTCAGCACGGCAGCCAAAATGAACGTGGACACCGGCTCGAAGATGGCGATGGTCGTCTCGCGCCGGTTACCCTGGGCGAAGAGCTCCACCGCCCCTTCCATCACCACATGCAGGAAGTCGGCAGGTTCCCCCTCGGTAATGAGCTGTACTTTCGGTGGAAATCGCTGCAGGTACGCCGCCTGCATCAGCTCCTCGAAATGCTCCTCTTCCATGGAGGCGAAAAGCTCAAGTTCCCTCACCACCGGCAGATCTGCAGTGCGCACGATTTTCCTCGGCATCTATTTTCGAGAAAAGTTAACTATTTATTTGATAAATGTCAATAATCGATTCATCCAGCAACGCGCTTTCTCCAAAATCAATCAAATTCTATGCGGTAGCATTTAATACTCTCATTTATTTCTCTTTCCGGCTCATGCCTTATTTGATCTCGATCAACTTGCGCTCCTACCCAAGCGAGTAAGGTTTTCATAATTATGAATTTATTGCTAACTAACCTGGTACAGGTGTGGACAGCAATAGGGAAAACGCGGATCTATGGCGACCTTGCAAAAACAACAAATTTCCGTACTGACCATGAACACCCTGGCCTTCACGGTGAACTTCGCCGTGTGGACCATGTTTTCGGTCATCGGCATCAGGATCAAAGCCGAGTTGGGGCTCAACGAGACCGAATTCGGCCTGCTGGTGGCGACCCCCATTCTCACCGGCTCCCTGACCCGCCTGCCGCTGGGGGTGCTGACCGACCGCTACGGGGGTCGCATCGTATTCTTTATTCAGATGATTCTGGTGGCGATCCCCACCTATGGCCTGGCCTTCGCCACGGCGTACTGGCAATACCTGGTGATCGGTCTGTTCGTGGGCCTGGCGGGGGGCTCCTTCGCCATCGGTATTGCCTATACCTCCGCCTGGTTCAGTAAAGAACGCCAGGGCACGGCCATGGGCATCTTCGGGGCCGGCAACGCCGGCGCAGCGGTGACCAACCTGGTGGCGCCGTTGATACTGGTGGCGTTTGGCTGGCGCGCCGTCCCCCAAGTCTATTCCATCGCCATGCTGGTGATGGCGGTGATCTTCTGGCTGTTCACTTACACCGATCCCCGCCTTGAGGAACGCAAGCGGAGCAATGTCAAGTTCAGCCTCGGTGAGCAGTTGGCGCCGCTCCTGGAAGCTCGGGTATGGCGTTTCGGACTGGCCTACTACTTCGTGTTCGGCGGCTTCGTCGCCCTAGCCCTGTGGCTGCCCAAGTATTACATCGGCGAATATGGCCTGGACCTGAAGACGGCCGCCTTCATCACCATGCTCTTCACCCTCCCCTCCGGCATAATCCGAGCCCTGGGCGGTTACCTATCCGACAAATGGGGCGGCGATACCGTCACCTGGTGGGTATTCTGGGTGTGCATCATCTGCCTTTTCATCGTGTCCTATCCCCCCACCACCATGACCATTCACGGCATCGAGGGGGATTTCTCCATCAATATCGCCGTCGGCGTGGTGATGTTCACGGCGCTGATTTTCATCATCGGCATCGCCCAGGGTATCGGCAAGGCCAGCGTCTACCGTAGCCTGGCCGACTATTACCCCAACAACATGGGCTCGGTGGGCGGTCTGGTGGGTGTCATCGGTGGTCTCGGCGGGTTCACCATGCCCATCATGTTCGGCATTGCCGCCGACGTGACCAATGTGCGCAGCAGCACCTTCATGCTGATGTACGTAGTGCTGGCGGGCGTGATGATCTGGACCTGGGTGGCGGCCCGCAACGAGCGCGAGGACCTGCTCGAAGAACAACCGGCGCTACGCGACGAGATGGTCAAGGGCAAGCTGCTGGCCGCCCGCCCCGGACACCGCCACTGGATCAGGGACTGGCGCCCCGAGGACGAGACCTTCTGGAACACCCGGGGCAAGCGCGTCGCCTACCGTAACCTGCTGATCTCGATGCCGGCGCTGCTGCTGGCCTTTGCCGTGTGGATGGTCTGGAGTATCGTGGTCGTGCAGTTGCCGCGGATCGGTTTTCAGTTCACCACCGGGCAGTTGTTCTGGCTGGCAGCCCTGCCGGGCCTCTCCGGCGCCACCCTGCGGCTGGCCTATGCCTTCGTGGTCCCCATCTTCGGCGGACGTAACTGGTCGGTGTTCAGCACCGCGTCGTTGCTGATTCCAACGCTTTGGATCGGCTTCGCGGTCCAGGACCCGAACACCAACTACGCGGTGTTCGTGGTGATCGCCCTGATGTGCGGCTTCGGCGGTGGCAACTTCTCCTCCAGCATGGCCCACATCAGCTTTTTGTTCCCCCATCGGATGCAGGGCACGGCCCTTGGGCTCAACGCCGGTGCCGGCAACCTGGGCGTGGGTCTGATGCAGGCCATCGTGCCCCTTATCATCTACGGCGGGGCCCTGGCGATTCTTGGCGGCGATGCCCAGACCCGGGTCGAGGATGGCACCGAAACCGCCATCTGGCTGCAGAACGCCGGCTTCATCTGGGTACCGTTCATCTTCGTCACCGCCGTAGCCGCCTGGTTCGGCATGGATAACATCCGTGGCGCCCGGGCGACCCTGGAGGATCAGCTCATCATCTTCCGGCGCAAGCACGCCTGGCTGTTGGGCTGGCTCTACGCCGGAACCTTCGGCTCGTTCATCGGCTTCGCCGCCGGCTTTCCCATGCTGCTCGCCAGCCAATTCGCAACCTCGGGGGCGGCCAGCTACGCCTTCATCGGTCCCTTGCTGGGCGCCGTGGTGCGGCCCTTGGGTGGATGGCTCGCCGACCGCTGGGGAGGTGCCCGGGTCAGCCTGTGGAACTTCGCGGTGATGGCCATCGCCATGTACGCCACCCTATTGTTCCTGCCATCCGCGCCGGATGGCGGTCACTTGGGCGGTTTTTTTGCCGGCTTCATGGTGTTGTTCCTCACCGCCGGCATCGGCAACGGCTCGGTGTTCCAAATGGTGCCCAGCGTGTTCGCCGGCCTGCACCGGCGCGGCGCGGCGGATCAGGACGAGGCGGCCCAGGCGCGGGCCATCGGCGAAGCCGAAAAAGAGACCGCCGTTGCCCTGGGCTTCACCGCCTCCCTGGCTGCCTTCGGCGGCTTTTATATCCCCCTCGCCATCGCGCTGTCTTTCAACCTGACGGGCACGCCCGCCACGGCGGTGGCGAGCTTTGGCGTGTTCTACCTGAGTTGTGTGCTGGCCACCTGGTGGTGGTATTTCCGCCGCGACGCCGAAGCACCGTGCTAGACCTAACTAGCCGATTTTTTAATGATTTCTGAACCTGAGGAGGAAACGACTATGACAACCCATACCGCCGCCGGCGGCCCGCCATCGTCAAAGCATGTCTTGACGGACTGGCGACCCGACGATCCCGAGTTCTGGGAGAACACCGGCAAGCCGATCGCCAAACGCAATCTCTGGATCTCGATACCCTGCCTGCTGCTGGCCTTTTCGGTCTGGATGGTTTGGAGCATGGTGGTGGCGAAGCTCAACACCATCGGCTTCACCTTCACCAACAATCAGCTGTTCTGGCTCGCGGCCCTGCCGGGGCTGTCCGGTGCTACCCTGCGCATTTTCTACTCCTTCATGGTGCCGATCTTCGGCGGGCGCCTGTGGACGACGCTTTCCACCGCCTCGCTGCTGATTCCCGCCCTGGGCATCGGTTTCGCCGTGCAGAACCCCGAAACCCCTTACGCGGTGTTCATCCTGTTGGCACTCCTGTGCGGTTTCGGCGGCGGTAACTTCGCCTCCTCCATGGCCAATATCAGTTTCTTCTTCCCGAAGAAGGAAAAAGGTAATGCGCTGGCCTTGAATGCGGGCCTCGGCAACCTGGGGGTCAGCGTGATGCAGTTTCTGGTGCCGCTGGTCGTCACCGTCGGCGTGTTCGGGGCGATCGGCGGTGCACCCCTTACCAGCACCGAAGGCCTCACGCTGTGGCCGCAGAACGCCGGCTTGATTTGGGTGCCATTCCTGATCGTTTGCACGCTTGCGGCCTGGTTCGGGATGAACGACATTGCCTCGGCCCGGGCCTCGTTCGAGGAACAGGCGGTCATTTTCACCCGTCGGCACAACTGGATCATGTGCGTGCTCTACACCGGCACGTTCGGCTCGTTCATCGGTTACTCGGCGGGTTTCCCGCTGCTGGCAAAGACCCAGTTTCCCGACGTCGATTCCCTGCAGTACGTTTTTCTCGGGCCACTGGTGGGCGCGCTCAGCCGTGCGGCCACCGGTTGGATCTCGGATAAATATGGCGGCGGCCGGGTGACCTTCTGGACCTTCATCCTGATGATCGCCGCGGTCGGCGGGGTCCTGTTCTTCCTGGGGATCAAAGACCAGCCGGGGGCGTTCTGGGGCTTCTTCGCCATGTTCATGATCCTGTTCTTCGCCACCGGCGTCGGTAACGCCTCCACCTTCCAGATGATTCCGGTGATCATGCGCCAGCAAGTGGGCCAGCTGATGCCACATCTCGACGAGGCCCAACAGGTTCGCCAGGCCGAGGGGGAATCGGCCGCCATCATCGGCTTCACCTCGGCCATCGCCGCTTATGGCGCCTTCTTCATTCCCAAGTCCTACGGCACCTCCATCGCCATGACCGGTGGCCCCCAGGCGGCGCTTTACTTCTTCATGGTTTTCTACGCCCTATGCCTGCTTATCACCTGGTTCTGCTACAGCCGCCGCAACGCGCCGGTGCCCTGCTGAGCCGAGCCCTGACGGACACACGTTAACGAGGACACACCCATGAGCCATTTTCTCGACCGCTTGAGCTATTTCACCCGTTCCCGGGAAAGCTTCGCCGGCGACCACGGCGTCACCACCCCCGAGGACCGGGGCTGGGAGGACAGCTACCGGGCCCGTTGGCAGCACGACAAGATCGTGCGTTCCACCCACGGGGTCAACTGCACCGGATCGTGCAGCTGGAAAATCTACGTCAAGAACGGCCTGGTGACCTGGGAGACGCAGCAGACCGACTATCCCCGCACCCGGGCCGATCTACCCAACCACGAGCCCCGGGGCTGCTCCCGGGGAGCCAGCTACTCCTGGTACCTGTACAGTGCCAACCGGCTCAAATACCCGATGATCCGCAGCCAGCTGCTGCGCCTGTGGCGGGAGGCGCGCCAGAGCCTGGACCCGGTGGACGCCTGGGCCGCCATCGTCGAGGACCCGGAGAAGGCTCGCTCCTATAAATCCCGCCGCGGCCTGGGCGGCTTCGTGCGGGCCGACTGGGAGGAGGCCAACGAGCTCGTCGCCGCCTCCAACGCCTATACCATCAAAGCTTACGGCCCGGATCGGATCTACGGTTTCTCGCCGATCCCGGCTATGTCCATGATCTCCTACGCCGCCGGCTCCCGCTATCTGTCGCTGATCGGCGGTGCCTGCGGCTCGTTCTACGACTGGTACTGCGACCTGCCACCGGCCTCCCCCATGGTCTGGGGCGAGCAGACCGACGTGCCGGAATCGGCGGACTGGTACAACTCGACTTTTCTGATGATGTGGGGTTCCAACGTGCCCCAGACCCGCACCCCGGACGCCCACTTCATGACCGAGGTACGCTACAAGGGCGCCAAGATCGTCACGGTCTGCCCGGACTACTCCGAGGCATCTAAGTTCGCCGACATCTGGCTGCATCCCAAACAGGGCACCGATGCCGCCCTGGCCATGGCCATGGGCCACGTGATCATGAAGGAGTTCCACCTGGAGGGCAAAAGCGAGTATTTCACCCGGTACGCCCGGGAGAAGACCGACCTGCCCTTCCTGGTGATGCTGGAGCAGCGCGACGGCTATTATGCCGGCGGGCGTTTCCTGCGCGCCTCGGATCTTGCCGACGGACTGGGCCAGGCCAACAACCCGGAGTGGAAGACCCTGGCCTACGACGAGATCGGTGGCGAGCTCTGTCTGCCCAACGGCTCCATCGGCTTTCGCTGGGGCGAGCAGGGCGAGCACGTCGGCAAATGGAACATCGAGCAGAAGGATGCCCGGGACGGCCACGAGGTACGCCTGGGCCTGAGTCTGATCGAGGTGTCCGACGAAACGGCGGCGGTGGCGTTCCCCTACTTCGGCGGCATCCCCCATGAGCACTTCAACCCCAGCGAGCACGACGGCCTCCAGGTCCGCAACGTACCGGCCAAACGCATCGCTTTGGCCGATGGCAGCCAAGCGCTGGTGACGACCGTGTTCGATCTGATGGCGGCCAATTACGGCATCGACCGGGGCCTCGGCGGCGGCAACGTCGCGGCCAGCTATGACGATGACGTACCCTACACCCCCGGGTGGCAGGCGCGCATCACCGGGGTCAAGACCGAGGACGTCATCACCGTGGCCCGCCAGTTCGCCGAGAATGCCGACAAGACCCATGGCAAGTCTATGGTCATCATCGGCGCGGCCATGAACCACTGGTATCACATGGACATGAACTACCGGGGCATCATCAATATGCTGATGCTCTGCGGCTGTATCGGCCAGAGCGGTGGCGGCTGGGCCCACTACGTGGGTCAGGAGAAGCTGCGACCCCAGATGGGCTGGCTGCCGCTGGCCTTCGCCCTGGACTGGAACCGTCCGCCCCGGCACATGAACTCCACCTCGTTCTTCTACATCCACTCCAGCCAGTGGCGCTACGAGAAGCTGGGGATGGAAGAGATCCTCTCGCCCCTTGCCGATCCCAAGGACTGGCAGGGTAGCCAGATCGACTACAACGTGCGCTCGGTGCGCATGGGCTGGCTGCCCTCGGCGCCCCAGCTCTCGGACAATCCCCTGGCGCTGAGCCGGGCCGCCGAGGCCGCCGGCCAGACACCCCAGGAACACGTGGTGGAGAAGCTCAAGAACGGCGAGCTCGGTTTCGCCTTCGACGACCCGGACAACCCCAAGAGCTTTCCCCGCAACCTGTTCGTCTGGCGCTCCAATCTGCTCGGCTCCTCGGGCAAGGGCCATGAGTATTTCCTAAAATACCTGCTGGGCACGACGCACGGCGTCCAGGGCAAGGATCTGGGCGAGGAAGGCGGCCAGAAACCCCTGGAAGTGCAATGGCGCGAGGCCCGGGAAGGCAAGCTCGATTTGCTGGTGACCCTGGATTTTCGCATGTCGACCACCTGCATGTACTCCGACGTGGTGTTGCCCACCGCCACCTGGTACGAGAAAAACGACCTCAATACCTCGGACATGCATCCGTTCATCCATCCCTTGTCCCGGGCGGTGGACCCGGCCTGGGAATCCCGCAGCGATTGGGAAATCTTCAAGGGCATTGCCCGCAAATTCTCCGAAGTCTGCCAGGGACACCTGGGCGAGGAGACCGATATCGTCGCGGTACCGACGCTGCACGACACCCCGACCGAGCTGGCCCAGCCCCTGGACGTCAAGGACTGGAAGCGCGGCGAGTGCGAGCTGATCCCCGGCAAGACCGCTCCGGCCCTGGCGGTGGTCGAGCGCAACTACCCGGACACTTACCGCAAGTTCACCTCGGTGGGTCCCCTGCTCGCGAAGCTGGGCAACGGTGGTAAGGGCATCACCTGGAACACCCAAGACGAGGTGGAGGCGCTGGCCGAGCTCAACTATACCGTCGAGGAGGACGGCGCCGCCAAGGGACTGCCGCGGATCGACTCGGACATCGACGCCTGCGAGGTGGTGCTAATGCTCGCTCCCGAGACCAACGGCCACGTAGCCGTGAAGTCCTGGCAGGCATTGAGTGCGATTACCGGTCGCGACCACACCCACCTCGCCGTACCCAAGGAGCACGAGAAGATCCGCTTCCGGGACATCGTCTCGCAACCGCGCAAGATCATCTCCTCGCCCACCTGGTCGGGCCTGGAGGACGAGCACGTGAGCTACAACGCCGGCTACACCAACGTCCACGAGCTGATCCCCTGGCGCACCCTGACCGGGCGCCAGCAGTTCTACCAGGACCACCCCTGGATGCGGGCTTTTGGCGAACCCCTGTGCGTGTACCGCCCGCCGGTGGACCTGAAGGCCGTTAAGCCCATGGAAGGCACGCGCTCCAACGGCAACCCCGAGGTGGTATTGAATTTCATCACCCCGCATCAAAAATGGGGTATCCACAGCACCTATACCGACAACCTGCTGATGCTGACCCTGTCCCGGGGCGGCCCGATCATCTGGATCAGCGAGGTGGACGCCCGCAAGGCGAATATCGAGGACAACGACTGGATCGAGGCTTTCAACGTCAACGGCGCCATCGTCGCCCGGGCGGTGGTCTCCCAGCGGGTGCCCGAGGGCATGTCGATGATGTACCACGCCCAGGAGAAGATCATAAACACCCCGGGCAGCGAGATCACCGGTACCCGCGGCGGCATTCACAACTCCGTCACCCGGACGATCCTCAAACCCACCCACATGATCGGGGGCTACGCCCAGCAGAGTTACGGTTTCAACTATTACGGCACTGTCGGCGCCAACCGCGACGAGTTCATCGTTGTCCGCAAGATGGACAAGATCGACTGGCTGGACGGCACCGAGCAGGACGCCATGCCTACGGAGGCTCACTGATATGAAAGTTCGCGCACAAATCGGCATGGTCCTTAACCTGGACAAGTGCATCGGCTGTCACACCTGTTCGGTGACCTGCAAAAACGTCTGGACCTCCCGCGACGGGATGGAGTATGCCTGGTTCAATAACGTGGAGACCAAGCCGGGCATCGGCTACCCCAAGGACTGGGAGAACCAGGAGCGCTGGAACGGCGGCTGGCGCCGGCGCAACAACGGCAAGATCGAGCCCCGCCAGGGCAGCCGCTGGCGCATCCTGGCCAACATCTTCGCCAATCCGGATCTGCCCGAGATCGACGACTACTACGAACCCTGGGACTATGACTACGCGCACCTGCAGAACGCGCCGGAATCCAAGGCCATGCCAGTGGCGCGGCCCCGCTCGGTGATCTCCGGCGAGCGTATGGAGAAGATCGAGTGGGGCCCGAACTGGGAGGAAATCCTCGGCACCGAGTTCAGCAAGCGCTCCCAGGACAAAAACTTCGATCAGGTTCAGAAGGCGATCTACGGCGAGTTCGAGAACACCTTCATGATGTACCTGCCGCGCCTGTGCGAGCATTGTCTCAATCCGGCCTGCGTGGCATCGTGCCCCTCGGGCGCCATCTACAAGCGCGAGGAGGACGGCATTGTTCTGATCGACCAGGACAAGTGCCGGGGCTGGCGGATGTGCGTCTCGGGCTGCCCCTACAAAAAGATCTACTACAACTGGAACACCGGTAAATCCGAGAAGTGCATTCTCTGTTACCCGCGCATCGAGACGGGCCAACCCACGGTCTGCTCCGAGACCTGCGTCGGGCGTATCCGCTACATCGGGGTGTTGTTGTACGATGCTGAACGCATCGAACAGGCCGCTGCGGTGCGCGCGGACCAGGATCTCTATCAGGCTCAGCTCGATATGTTTCTCGATCCCTTCGAGCCCGCAGTTCAGCAGGAGGCCCGCAAGGCCGGCGTCCCCGAGGCCTGGCTCGAGGCGGCCCAACAGTCACCGGTCTACAAGATGGCCATGGAGTGGAAGGTGGCCTTCCCCCTGCACCCCGAGTACCGCACCTTGCCCATGGTCTGGTACGTGCCGCCGCTCTCGCCTATTCAAGCAGCGGCGCAGTCCAGCCAGATCGGCCGCAACGGTCTGATCCCCGACGTCGAGTCCCTGCGCATCCCGCTGAAATACCTGGCCAATATGCTCACCGCCGGCGCCGAGCAGCCGGTGAAGCTGGCCCTGGAACGGATGCTCGCTATGCGCGCCTACATGCGCGCCAAGGTGGTCGACGGCGAGGTGCGCCAGGATGTGCTCGACGCCGTCGGGCTGCGGCTGGATCAGGTGGAGTCCATGTACCGGTATCTCGCCATCGCCAACTTCGAGGACCGTTTCGTGATTCCCACCACCCATCGGGAATACGCCAGCGCGACGTTTGACGCCCTGGGCGAGCGCGGCGGCTGCGGCTTCACCTTCGGCAACGCCTGCTCCGGCGGCGCGAACAAGACCAGCCTGTTCGGCAGCCGCAAGCAGACCGACCGGCGCGCCGAGCCCATCCGGGTCGAGTCGAAGAAATGAGGAGGCCTGGGCCATGATGACATTAAAGATTCTCTCGGCCCTACTGAGCTACCCCAGCGCCGAGTTGCGCCAGGCGCTGGCGGAGCTGCGGGTGGCGCTGAGCGAAGAGAACGCGCTGCCCCGCGCCAGGCGCAAGGCGCTCGAGAAGCTCATGAATGAACTGAAAGACAGCGATCTCTATGCCGCCCAGGAGCGCTATGTCGCCCTGTTCGACCGCGGCCGGGCGCTGTCGCTGCACCTGTTCGAGCATGTGCACGGTGAATCCCGGGACCGGGGCCAAGCCATGGTGGATCTGGTGGATCTCTACCGCCGCCATGGCTTCGAGCTCGCGGCCCGGGAGCTGCCCGATTACTTACCGCTGCTGCTGGAATTTCTCGCCCATGTCCCCGCCCGCGAGGCCAAGGCGTTGCTGGCCGAAGCGATGCCGATCCTGACGTTGATCGGTGCCCGCCTGAGTCAGCGCCAAAGCCCCTACGCGGCCGTCTTCGATGCCCTGGAGGCGATCACCGGCAAAGCGGCCAACGCCGCTGCCATCCGCCGCCAGGCGGCCGACGAAGGCCCCGATCAGACGGTAGTCCAGATGGACCGGATCTGGGAGGAAGAAGCGGTGACCTTTTTGGGCTCTCCCGGCGGCGGTTGCGGCAGCCGTGCCGCAGCGCCAACCCAGCCAGTGCAATGGATGCCCCGGCCGGGGCGCCAATAACCCTCGTTTTGCAAAGTAGAGGCAAACAGCCATGTCCTATATCAACGAGCTTCTCTTCGGCGTCTACCCCTATCTGGCGGGCACCGTGTTTCTGGTGGGCAGCCTGGTGCGCTTCGACCGCGACCAGTTCACCTGGAAAGCCCACTCCAGTCAGATCCTGCGCACGCGCCATATGCGCCTGGCGAGTAACCTGTTCCACGTCGGCATCCTGGGCATCTTTTTCGGCCATCTGTTCGGCTTGCTGACGCCGCCGGCCGTTTTCCATGCCATCGGCTTCACCGACTCGGGCAAGCAGGTGCTGGCCATCGTCGCCGGCGGTTTCTTCGGAGTGATATGCCTGGTCGGCCTGGTCATGCTGGTGCACCGGCGTCTCACCGACCCGCGGGTGCGAGCCACCTCCACCCGGATGGACATCTTCATCCTGCTGCTGCTGCTGACGCAGTTGTGCCTGGGCTTGCTCACCATACCCCTGTCCCTGTTCCATCTGGACGGCGCCAACATGCTGCACCTGATGGCCTGGGCCCGCAACGTGGTGACCTTCGACCCCACCGAAGCGGTGGCTTCATTGGCAAGCGTCAGCTGGCTGTTCAAGCTGCATCTGTTCCTGGGCATGACGGTTTTCCTGGTGTTTCCGTTCTCCCGCCTGGTGCATATCTGGAGCGTGCCCGTGGGCTACCTGCGCCGGCCCTACCAGGTCGTGCGCCAGCGCTGATCCCGAGTCGTCTCTCTAAACTTTTAACCGCAGCAACCGGATTCCGGTCGAGGGCCATAAACGATGGAAATCAGCGTCAACGGCGTTCGCATTCCTGAACACAGCGTGTTCGCTGAGATGCAATACCACCCGGCCCCGGACCGGCATCAGGCGCAGACACAAGCTGCGATGGCTCTCGTCATCCGTGAGTTGTTGTACCAGGAGGCCAGGCGTTGCGGTAGCTGGTGACCGCCGAGCCCACGATGGCGGGTCCTTGGGGGCGAAGGGAATCGCGCCCTCGGTGATAAAGGAAATGCCCCAACACCGCTGCCGTCCGTCATGATGGCAGGATGGCGTACCCGAATATCGGCCTGGAATTGTTTGGCTAGGGCGAAGCGAAATGTTCGCACGATCTTGCCGAATGCTTTAACGCTAAGTTTAGATCAGTTTCGTTAACCAACGATTTGAAATATTTCAGGGATGGGAAAGAAACCGAATAAGACGATATCAACTGGAAATCCGTTGCCAACGCAAGTAAAGTGACGATCACCCGCCGTAGCCCACCGCTAGGCTCACGAGCCGCCCCGTGCACCGAGGAAGAGAACCCACTCTGCAGGATAAACCCATTGTTTGGACGCTTTGTGATTGATGACGATGACCATACGTACCGGCCCCATTGAGGAACAATTATTGAAGGCAGCACCCGATCCCATGATCATGGTGGATGCAAGGGGTACCATCATACAACTCAACACGTTGGCAACGACGCTTTTCGGCTATACCCAAGACATGCTCATTGGCCAACCCCTGGATACCCTGATACCCGCGCGCCTGCGTGAGTCCCACCGCCAGCATTTCGAGCAGTATATGCAACACCCCACGACCCGCCCCATGGGTTTTGGCCTGGAATTGAGCGCCCTGCATCGGGACGGTAAAGAGTTTGCCGTGGAGATCAGCCTCAGCCCACTGCGCACGAGAAATGGCCTCCGGGTGCTGGTGGATATCCGCAACGTCACCGCGTTGACACAAGCCAAAAAATCCCTCGAGCAAGCATCTGTTGAACTGAAACGATGCATAGACAAGCATAACGATGAGCTGCTGAGGGCCAATGCGGAACTGAATCAGCAAATCGTGGAACGCATGCGGGCGGAGCTCGAGGTGCAAAAGAGCATTCGCCAACAAACCGCCATCCTGAACAATATTCCTGACATCGCCTGGTTGAAGAACGACGAAAGCCGCTTCATCGCCGTGAACGAGGCCTTTGGGGAGGCCTGTGGGGTCGAGCCCTCGGCCCTCGTAGGCCGAACCGATCTGGACATCTGGCCGCGGCAACTGGCCGAAAGCTACCGCGCCGACGACCGGGAAGTCATGGCCACTGCGAAACGCAAATGCCTCGAGGAGCGAGTAGTGGACGGCACCGGTAAGGAGCGCTGGGTAGAAACGATCAAGACACCGATTTACAACGATGAGGGCGAGATCATTGGCACCACCGGTATCGCCCGCGATATTACCGCCCGTAAACAGACCGAAACGGCATTGCGCGAGAGCAAAGAACGGTTCCGGCAGATTGCGGAAAACATCCGGGAGGTATTTTATATCCACGATCTGGAACAATCCCGGATGCTCTATATCAGTCCCGGCTACGAGATCATCTGGGGCCGATCCCAGGCGAGCCTGTACGCCGATCCCCTGTCTTTCATTGACGCGGTCCATCCCGACGACCAACAGCGGGTCAAGCGCTCCTTGGATCGCCAGGCCCGGGGAGAAGCAACCGAGGAAGTCTATCGCATCTATCGTCCGAATCAGACCCTGCGCTGGATTCGGGATCGGGCCTTCCCGCTCCACGATGCAGCCGGTCGCATCTACCGGGTAACGGGTATTGCCGAAGACATCACCGAGTCCAAGCAGGCCGAGGATGAGCTGTACGCCGAAAAGGAGCGTGCCCAGGTTACCCTGCATTCCATCGGCGAAGCGGTCATTACCACCGATGCTCAGGGGCGGGTCGACTACCTCAACCCCGTAGCGGAAACGCTCACGGGCTGGACCGTGGCTGAAGCCAAGGGACAGTTTCTCAACAGCGTGGTTGAGATCGTTGCGGAATCCAACCGCCGGCCCGTCCCCGATCTCGTGAGTCGCTGCCTGCAAGAAGGGGAGATGGTGGGCCTGACCGCCGACAGCGTATTCATCAATCGCTTCGGGCAAGAGTATGCCATCGAGAGTTCGGCGGGCCCGATTCGCCGTCGGGACCGCAGTGTATTGGGCGTCGTCGTGGTGTTACGAGACGTCACCGATCAACGTCGGCTGGCGCAACGCTTGGTCTATGACGCGACCCACGATGCCTTGACCGGATTGGTCAATCGGCGCGAGTTCGAAAGGCGCCTGGAGCAGGCGCTGGCCAGTGCCAAACAGTATCAGACACACCACGCCCTGTGCTATCTCGACCTGGATCAGTTCAAGCTCGTCAACGACACCGTCGGTCACGCCGCCGGAGACGAATTGCTCAAACAAATTCGCGGCTTGATGAAGCACCAGTTTCGCGACCGTGACACCGTAGCCCGCCTCGGGGGTGACGAATTCGGTCTGCTGCTCAACCATTGCCCCCTGGACCAGGCTGCGGTGATTGCCCAGACGTTGGTGAGCAACATTCGCGATTACCGATTCGTGTGGAAGGGCCGTATCTTCCAAATCGGAGCCAGCATTGGCATAACGCCCGTTACGGCAACGGCCGAGGACACCGACCAGCTTCTCAGCCAAGCGGATGTAGCCTGCTACGCGGCCAAGGAGCGAGGCCGCAATCAAGTCCGAATCTATCGGCAGGAAGATAGTGAGCCCAGCCAGCGCCATGGCGAGCTGCTGCGGGCCGCCAAACTGAAGCAAGCCCTGGAGCAAGGGCAATTCCGGCTTTACCGCCAACCGATCATCCCGCTGGCATCGGATCGCAATCGTCCGACCCGCTATGAAGTTCTGCTGCGCCTGCTGGACGAGGATAACGAGTTGTTGCTACCGGGGACCTTCATTCCCGCCGCGGAACGCTATGGCTTGATGGGCATGATCGACCGTTGGGTCATTCGTAAGGCCTTCCAGAGGCTTGCGGAAGGACCGGGCGGGGAGTATAGCGAGATCGCCATCAATGTCTCCGGTAATTCCCTCAATGACGAGGCCTTCCCGGCATTCGTGCAGGGCCAGTTCTCCGAGTTCGGGCTACCGCCCCAGCGGGTTTGTTTCGAAATCACGGAAACCGCTGCCATCCACTGTCTCAGTCGCGCGACCAAGTTCATGAGTATGCTCAGAAAGCAAGGCAGCCACTTGGCCCTGGATGATTTCGGCAGCGGGCTGTCGTCCTTCCGTTACCTGAAGACCTTTCCGGTCAACTACCTGAAGATCGACGGCAGTTTCGTCCGGGATATGCTGGAAAATCATGGCAGCTGCGCCCTGGTGACGGCCATCAATCAAGCGGGCCACGCCATGAATCTCAAGACCATTGCCGAATATGCCCAAAGCCAGGCCATCGTCGAGCGCCTGCAGGAGTTGGGGGTGGATTACGCCCAGGGATACGCCTTGGGGCGTCCCGAGCCCTGGAACGACAGTGAACGGGGGTGATCGCCCGGGCCCATGGGGATTGTCCTATAGCCCCAACCGATTCC